>Ga0194115_10006533_pt1 | contig 11801 bp, 8 predicted proteins | sample TA2MahsurfametaG_3_FD_148656 | JGI IMG/M metagenome (GOLD analysis project Ga0194115, IMG submission 148656) | Freshwater microbial communities from Lake Tanganyika, Tanzania - TA2015002 Mahale S4 surface | ecosystem: Environmental > Aquatic > Freshwater > Lake | place: Tanzania: Lake Tanganyika... | reverse complement strand
GAATCGCTGGAGGTTATGGAACACCAGCGGCTTTGATTGTTACAGTATCAGACCATTGTCCTTAACCGACTGAATTTATTGCCCTGTACCTAAATGAATAGTCATGACCTCTAGAGATATTTACATTGAAATTGTATGTTAATGCTAATGAATAAGGATTTGCTCCAACTAAAGTTCTCCAATCATTAAAATTTGGTGTGGCTACTTGTAATTCATAACTCAAAATTACTGCACCATTAGTCTGGATAACTGCTTGATAGTTTATCTTTATCATTTGTGCTGTGGTAACAGATGTGTCAGAAACTGGGGCGTTTGTAGGTTTGTTTGGAACCTCTGCCCAAAGCATAGGAGAACTAACTAAACTTGATACAGTCCCTTGTCGATTTGTTGCTTAAATTTGGAAATAATATTTAGTACCTAAATTATTACCAGAAGGGAACGATGTGCATTAAAATTTTAGCAAAGTTGGGTCATTTCTATTAACAGGGTTGACTAAAGTCCATGGTCCTATATTTGTACTTGCTTAGAAGACAGCATAATCAAATATTTCACAACCTCCTGCATCATGTGGTGGTTTCCATTATAAAGTAATTCCAAGTGCTGAACTTTAAACATAAATAGGCTAGTCCATATATCTAGGCAAGCCGCACGTTAAAATATCTATTCTATTTCCTACAAGTTATGATCTTCCATTAAAGTTGACTGCAAATGCCCTAAAGCTATAAGTATAGCTGTTTTTTAGATTAAATTGTATGTATGAATCCACATCAGGATTTGTCGGTTAATTCATCACATCAACCCATTCATCTGTTTTAGGATCTATCATTTATATGATGTAACCAAGAACTGGCAATTACAAAGCTGGAGTAGGTTGAACCTTTTACCAAGTCATAGCTACTTAGTTCTACCCACAGTTTTATAGATCGGCAGCTAACGTAGTTATTGCAGGAGGTTGAACTCCAAGGCCAAATCTTAAGACATCTGAAAAATCAGAATAACCAACTTAATTTTTTGTCCTAAATCTGATCGAATAAATCCTACCTGAAACTAGTCCGTTATTTTCAATTGAAAGTGAGTATGTTAGTTAAGTTGGTAACCCAGAATATTGAGTAACTTATGAAAAAACAGAATTTTAAATACCTGAATCGATCCATATTTCATTAAGCAAAATATCATTTTCACCTGTATCTTTTGGTGTAAATAATTGAATTGAGATTGAAGTGTCATTGACAGCTGTCATCATAGGTGCTTGAGGTTTCGCCGGTACATCAGCAGCAAAAAGGTATCCGTAATCAGAAAAGTCACCCCAACCATTAATATTTCTTGCTCTGTATTGATATTTATAGGTGACTCCTTTCGTCACATTAAAATCTGTGTAAGCAAGGTATAAAATATTATCATAATTTGCTCGGTCTCCATAAAGTGAAAAAGTGTCTCCTTGATTGCCATCATCTCTCCATAAATCATAAGATAGAATTTGACTTCCTCCATTTGTTAAAATTTAATTCATGTCATTGAAAGTCACACGAATTCTGTCTCCTTTTGTTAAAGTAAAATCTTGAGAAGGTGGAATCATGGGGCTTAATGGGACGCTCGCCACAACGAATTAACCAAAGTTTGTACTGTCAATTTTTCCATTTTCATTAGCTACTGATAACATCACTCTGTAAGTACTCCCAGTAATAAGAGGATCACCAGGTGTAAAACCGTCAACTCCTGCTTAGTTTGTTATGGTGTGATAAGTTAAATATGGTCTGAATTGAATAGCTGTTTTATCAATTTCTTTGAAAATCGTTCCTCCTAAACCATCATTTATAAAAAGAGAATATGATTATAATGGACAACCTCCATCATCTTAAGGAGCCTTCCATCCGACAGTAATTGAAGTAACTGTAGCTGATACAAAAAATGGTTTTGGAAACCCGTAAGGTGGAATACAAACTATTAATTCTTTCTCAGGACTTCTAAGGCTTTCACCATTAAAATTAATAGTCGTAACTGCAAATGAATATCTCTGCCCTGTCTAAAGACCTGTTACATTATAATATAATTTGAGGGGCAGTGTACTACCATCATAAATTAATGAGGCGTTTCCTCCATTAAAAGTTGTCATATATAAACGATAACCTTAAGTTTCTAATCCATCAGCTGCTGTAACTGAGTTCCATCTTATCATCACAGAGGTTTTTGTACTCAAACTTAAATCAAAAACTGGCATAGAAGGGGGTTATGCATTAGCCGCTAAAGCAATTGAAATTGGAGTACTCAGCAACCCTTCGCCAATTATATTTGTTGCAGATAATTTAAATCTGTAAATCTTTCCAGAAACAAATGCAGGTTCATTTGCTATTGACAAAGTAAAAATCATAGATAGCCCGTCATAAGAGTTGACTTAAGTATAAATTTCATCAGATTAACCATCACTTGTTGCTAAAGTTGCATACAACTTATATAAAATACCAGGGCTACCTCCATTATTAACAGTAGCATTAAACCCAAGAGTAATTGAATTTGAAGTTGCGCTTAAAAATCTTGGCACATTTCCTCTTCCAGGTAATTAAGCAGCAATCATTTAAACTGATAAGGGACTCTTGATTCCCTCACCTACTCTATTAATCGCGCTAATTCTATATTAGTACCAAGATCCAGGTTCGAGACCATAAACTGTCATCATTGAGACTGTTGGTCTGTGAGATCCATCATAAATCAATGATTCATACCCAGTTTTAACATAAGTTTGATAGAGTTTATAGCCAGTTATTTAAGAACCACCATCAAATGATGAAGTCCATTAAACTGTTATTGAAGTATTTGTCGAACTAACTTTGATAGGTGCGTTGTTAATAGTTGGAAGTGCTGCTAAAACAAAAGTATTTCTCATTGAAAATTATCCATAACCTTTTGGAGATTTTGCTCTGATCTTGTACTAAATATCGTATTATGTTGAAAGTCCAGTGTGAGTAAATTACAAAATGTTTATATTTGTAATTGTGCCTACTTAATTCCAAAATGTTTCATCTTAATTTGCTTATTTGTACCAAACTTCATACAAAGTAATTATTTCTCCTCCGTTATCAGTTGGAGGATTCCAGCTTATTAAAATACTATTGCTAGAAGAGGAAATCATCCAAGGTTAGCTCGGAGCATCAGGATAGTCTGCAGCAATTATGACCGTTTCTGAGCTATTTTGACTCAATCCTACTATATTTTGTGATTAAATTTTGATTCTGTATGAATAGCCCTCTGTTAAATTTGAAATTGTATAAACTAATAAAGTAGGATAGCCTAAACCTTGGTAAACCAAATTCCATTCTCCAATTGACATATCATTTAAATAAACATTATATCCTGTAATCGCAGAAAAACCAATATAAGAAGGTGTGTTCCAAGCGATAGTTATTGAATTTCCTGTAGTTTAATCCATCAGAGGAGCATTAGGAGTACCAGGTAAATCAGCACAAGCCAAATAAACAATATTTGAGAATTAACTAGTTCCTATTTGATTAATAGTTCTTATTTTTATTCCATAAGTTAAGCCAGTAACAAGACCAGTTACATTTAAATAGGTCACAGTCGGTCCAGTAGTTGCAATTGGAGACGTTATGCTTGAAAAATCACCGTTCCCATCATCAAACCATACTTCATATTATAGCAAAGTCACTCCTCCAAGATCTTTTGGGGGTTGCCATTAAATACTTATTTTTCCATCAACAAATGGAGAAAAGACTCTTTGAGTATTGATAGGTATTGAAGTAACTGTACCTATTTAAACAGTTAGCAAAGCTGGAACAGTGCTTTAATAAATCACATTGACCGCATATAGACTGAATTAATAAAATAAAGCCGTTTGTAACTAGCCTACATTCAGAGTTATTATTTCTGGTTTATCAGTCCCGTTGTAAATCATAGTTAATGGGCTTCCAACAATACCTTAGTCACGAAAAAGTATATAACCACGGAAAATGGAGCCACCATTATCAGTTGGTGGTCCAAAATTCAATTGAAGACTAGTTTAAGTTCTGTTGATTGGTGCTAGAGTCAAAACTGGTGACGAAGGAGGGTTAGTTGCAACAAGCCTGATCTCGTCGGATAATGGTCCTTCGCCAAGTTCATTAAAAGCAGATATTTTAAATCTATAAACATTTCCTAAATTTCCAGGTTAAGTTACTGTAAAGGTAAATGTGCTTTCGGATGCTAAAACATTTGTTTGAAAATTATATTAAAGCAGCGCATTGTCATAATAAACAACATATTTTGTTAAAGGAAGACTTCCTGTGTTTAAAAGGTCTGGTCTCCAACTGAAAGTCAATTAAGTTTATGACTAGGTTTCGATACGTAAAGTGTCAATTTTTGCTGGTAATTAACCGGCTGTGCCTTAATAAATTGATGAAACTAAGCTTTCACCAATTACATTAACTGCTTTAATTTAGTAATTATATTTTTAACCAAGCACTAATCCAGTATCATTAAACTACGTAACATTGCCAGGTACACTTCCATACTAATAAAAAACTCCAGAGCCAACATCTTTTAAAATAACATACTACAAAATAGGTGCGCCAACAGTCTAAAAAGTACTAGGCGGAGTCCAAAACAATTTGATCTTCCCGGCTTCATATTCCACGACTTATTAGCTCAAAGTTGTGACAGGTTAGGGGATATTAGCAACAGTAATCGACAAAGGACTTGAGAATAACAAGTAGGAGGAATTGTCCACTTAAAATGTATTTGTTAAATGCACCTAGTTATAAGCTGCTATTGTTATATTGTAAGTGACACCAATTAGAAGGGAGTTTGAGAATGTAAATGTACTTTGTAATGGATCTGAAATTTATATTTCTGTAGCTGCTGAAATATTTGTCTCATAACCGTAATTACGACGAATTCTGTAACCTAGAACGGGGCTGCCACCGGATTCTTAAACTGTTGGAATTTGCCATTTAATTACTACTTAAGTTTGTGCTGATGTAGGGTCTATGGTTACTGAAACTCTGCTAGGATGATTCATAGCTTCAGGTATTGTTGCTGCTATTATCGATATTTATGGACTTGCAGGAGACCATCCTTTAACATTAAGCGAGTAAGTTCGAAACAAATATTATTAACCTGCTTCCAAAAGATTACTATCTTGCAGCTAAAATTTATATAAATTTGGCTGTGTTGATGCATCTAAAATCATTGTCCAAGGAGAATTTGGAGAGGTTGCAAGATTTTTCATTTCAACTTTATAACCAAGTATTGGAGACCCTCCATTATCTAAAGGAGCTAACCAAGATATTGAAATATAAGGAGATAAATTAAGTGAAGGATTACCACCCGAACGATTTACAAACGCAGGAGATTATATCTAAGCAGCAGGAACTACTGCAAAAAGCACTGGTAGTAGTTATGAATAATTTCCTTATCCAATAATGTTTGTAACATAAATTCTGAAATTACAAATAGTCCCTGGTGTCTATTGACTCAAATGAAAAGTAGTCAATGTAGTGTCATTTTGCAAAGTAATCCATTAATTTGGAGTCTTTCCACATGAATCAACTTATAAAGTATAAACTGGAACAGTCGTTGAGTAACCTTTTACAATTGCAGAGTTCAACAAGTTCCAAGTCAAAGTTACATCAGTTTTTGTTATTCCAGATGATAAAAATGTAGTATGATCAATAGGTTAAGGTAGGTCACTAGAGTAAAAAGTAGCAACTGCACTCCATGGAGGAACTAACGAATAATAATCGGAAGTATAACTCTGTAGTCTAGCATAAACATGATATTGATATCCTGGCTCCATACCATTTACATTATTGAAATTAAAAAGACTAATATTTTGAACATCGATTTTATTTATGAGGTTGAAAGTGCCAATAACAGTACCGTTTTGAATCTTTTAAATTTGAACTTCATATCTCCATATTGGAGGGCCTCCTGTGTCGCTTGCCGGAGGTACAACAAATTAAATTAAATTTGAGCTCTATGAAATCAGTTATGGTGAATAAGATGGAGCAGACGGCACTACTCCTGGCATCATTGTATACAATGAAGAAAACTCACTAAATAACCCCAGATCATTAAATGCCTAATATTTAAAGAAATATAATTTTCCTGGTTAAAGAGCGCTTGCAGTTTAAGCATTTCCATTTGTTTGATTCGAAAGTAAAGTGTAAGATGTACCATTATCAGCTGAAATATAAGCGAGATAATTACAAGGAATTGGTTAGGTTGTAGTACCTCCAGTATCAGAGCCAATCAGTATTTCAAATTAGAATGTTATTGTTGTACGTGTGGTTGACAAAAAGGTAATAACGCCAGGCCTAGTTGGCTCAACCCCTGGTTTTAGATTGATTGTGTATGATGACCAAGGAGATATACCGACAATGTTTGTTGCTCTTATTCTAAATTAATATCTGTGATTAGGAACTAGTCCAGAAAAGGTGTAAAATGTAACATCGGGTAACAATGTGACAAAAGTTTCTGGATTAGAACTATCAATGTCAATGATTGCTAAATCTTATGAAATTATTGGAGAACTACCTGTTGCGTAATCTGATAATTAGTCCCATCTCAGTTAAAGTGATGACCTGAATCTTACAACATTAAGTCTTCCTTTAGGTTAATCAACTAATTCTGATTGACGAAGGTTTAATTATGGTTTAGGAATTACTGCTGTTAGAACAGAAATTGTGGGACTCCATTTTATTGAATCACATTTAAACATATTTCCAGAGTCATATACTAAATTTCTAGCCGCATATCTTAATTTATATGTTCTCCCTGGAATCAGATTATTTACTATCAAATTATTTATATCTAAAGTGTCATAAACTGTTCGAAATGGACTTGAAAGATTAGTACCAAATAAAGATCCCGATCCATCATCAATTTGTAAGAAATAGCCAGTGATAGCTGATCCACCGTTTTATGAAGAACTCAATGGGGTAAGCGATACTATTATAGAAATTTAGCTTATTTATAAAACAGTTGGAGCACTTGAAGGTGCTAAAGGTGTATCTGCTGCTATAACATAATCTACAACTTAATCCAATAAATTACTTTAATTTGTCTACAATTGAGCTGCATCACCTTCACCTATAATATTGTAAGCACTGACTCTAAACCTGTAAATACTTTAAGGACTTAACTCAGAAATAACTTATGTGTATTCTTGAATGTTTGGGTTTGTCAGAGATGCCTGACCATTAGCCAAAACATAATCTAAATTTCCAGCACGTAAATAAACTTTATAGCCGAAAAGCTGAACTCCACCACTATCTAATGGCTTTTACCAAGCGATAACTATTACGGTTGAACTTCTGCTAACCAATCTCAAGCCTATAGGTACGCTTGGCAGATCTGCAAGTAAAAATGAAGCTGAAGCAGGGCTAAGAATACTTTCTCCCGCTTAATTTACTGATGAGACTTTAAATTAGTAATCAAAACCAGTTTTTAAAGGGAATTGATCTTTTGTAAAATTAAAATTTAAATTTATGCCTGAATAAACTAACAGATATGAAGATTCAAAACTTGCTTTTGAGTATAGATTGAATTTAGTGATAGGAGAACTTCCATCATGAATAGGGGGTAACCAACTAACAGTTATAAAGGTTTTTCCTTTTTCAACTAGTATTGGTGTACCTGTTTGATCAGGTGGTTAAATAGGGAGAACGTATAAAGCAACACTATGATTCGATTCTCCTCCTAAAACATTATAGCAAGTTACATAATAATTGTATTAATGACCACCAATCAAAGAAGTATCTGTGTACAAAAATTAAGAAGGGGGTAAAGTTGCAAGTGAAGAAAAGGTTGTTTAGTTAAGTGTAATATCTTGTCGATAAATTTTGAAGCCACTCAAAGGTTAGCCCCCACTAAATATGGGTTAAGACCATCTAAATGTGACATAAGAATTATCCCAGCTCAAAGCTAACAAATTTAATGGTGGAGTAGGGATATCAACAATTAAAAACATAAATTTATTTTAAGACCAAGAACTTTTTCCAACTTAACTTTCACTCATAATTTTAAATGTATAAATTGTACCTGCATTTAAATTTAATACCACTGTATTCAATTGATTGCCATGATAAACTATTGTATCAGGTTTATTATCAACTTAAATTGCTAGAGTGTAAAATAATATTGGAGAGCCACCATTTGAAGGAGCATTCCATTAAAGACCAATACTTGTGCCTGTACGAGTGCCAGGAATCTCCGTGATAGATGTAGGAGGGTCTGGAATGGCGCCTGATCGAACAGTTAATGGTGAACTTGGTGGACCTTCTAAGGGATTTAGAGCAGTAACAACAAATGAATAATCATTATCCACTAATAGATTATCTACTTAAAATTAAGTTACACCTGGTTAGTTTGTTCCATCGTAAGCCAAAGTTGCTTGAGCAAGAGTAAAAGTTTACTTAGTACCTAGTACAGGCTATAAGTAATAATAAAGTTTAAAACCTGTAAGAGGAGCTCCCCCTGAGTCAAGAATTCCTTAATTATACCAAACTAAAAGAATACTTGCTGATGGTGTTTCTCCTGAAACAAAAGTACAGCTTTATCTCATCGGAGTTCTTGGTGCATTTGGTAAGCTTGCAGCTCTTCCTATAATTTCTTAGGATAAAGGACCTTCACCAATTTGATTAACTGCACTGACTTAAAATTGATATTGTTTCCCCAATATTAAATAACTATCTGTCAAGTTAAACCAGTTTTTATCAACCGCATTAACTTATCCAAGAAATGAAAAATTACCAGAAGCTAAAAATCCTTAGTCCCAATAAACTCGATAAATATCTATAGGCAATTCTTAAGATGACAACGTTGGAGTTATCCATTTGAAGTAAATCCAATTTTTATTGCTGGTTAAGAATTCATTTGCTGGGAATTATATTTAGGGCGGTAATGGAGCAGCAAAAAATGATGAAATTGAAGAATAAATACTTTACAAAGATAACTCACTTATAGCTTTCACTCTGAATCGATGAAGTAAAGGAGGTATTAAGCCGTTTGTTACAATTGTATTTAGATTTTCACCAGAATAAACAACTTACCAATTTTCAACATTAGCAACATTGATTCCTTCAACTACATCCATTTCAAGTTAGTATAACTTGATGGGTGATCCTCCATCATCGTAAGCTGGTTTCCAAGCGAGACTTATTTATGAACTAGTTGAAGAAATTAATTCAGGTGAACCAGGTTATGCTGGATGAGAAGCTGTATAGCAAAGCACTTCAGAAGAATTGCTACCAATCCCTGCTTTATTTCGGGCATTCACTTTGATTCTATATGTTATTGAAGAATTCAATCCTAAAATTGTGGCATTTGTCTTTGATGGATCTCTGCTTGAATCATATCCAAGTCTAAAAGATCCATGTAAGCCATCGTCTATCAAAACTGCGTATCCAGTTATCACAGAATTCGCAGGAGCCACTGGTTACGTCCATTATACAGAACAAGAATCTCTTGAAGAATCTACTAAGGATAAAGAAGGTGCTTAAGGTGTGCTTATAGCCCACATGAGAGTTGGAATAGATTTTTTTTAACTTTCACCAACAATTGAAATTGATGAAACTGATATTAAATAACTTTATCCTGCAACTACATTATTCAAGGTATATGTAAATGTTGTAGAGCTTACTGAATCCACCAAAGTATTTCCATTGTAAATATTATAACCAGTTAATAAAGAAGTTGAAGCTGCTAACGGACTCTCAGACCAAATGAAACTAATTTAAGTGGGACTTGTTGATGTTATTACAGGAGCTGATGCGGGAGGCAGAGGTAAAGGTCCTGCAACTAATTGAAGATATGGAGTAGCGAGTTGACTCCAACCAGCTCTATTAAGAGTTTAATAAGTAATCCAATAAGTTTGTTACAATTATAAACCTTAAATTGTCGTTTAATATACATTATAGACATCTTCACCATTATAAACCACGATTGAAGGAATAGCATTACTATTGGGACTATTGATAAGGACTCGATATCCAAGGACATTGACTGAGCTTTATCCTGGGACAGCCCAGCGCACTTGTAAAGAATTTATAGTTCTTGATCCGAAGACAAGAGTTAGAGGAGGTAAGGAGCTTGGAGGTGCAGCTGCATATTAGGTAACTGAATCTGAAACTTATCCTTCTCCTCTAAAATTGGCTGCTGTCAACCTAACCTTATAATTCTTACCAACTTACAATCCTGTCACAGTATAAATTGTACTTGTTGCATTAATTGCACTTGTTTTTTACCACAATTCTGGGATACTAGCAAGTGCATCATAAAGTTAATAATAAACAAAATAACTGACTAGCCTCGCTCCACCAAGATCTTTAGGACTAATCCATTCTATTGAAATTGTACCATCGCCTGAGCCAGTAACATTTAAAAATCGAGGCTGAGATGGTGGTACAGCTGCAAATATCTGCAATCCTGTTGATAATTTTGAAAGACCAACAGAGTTTAAAGCTTAAATAAAAAATGTATAAGTGACTTGTTTTTGAATACCTTCGAGAACATTATAGCTGAGAATATCATTTCTGTTTAAGTTTGATGTGTCATAAATTTGCTTTAATGGGCCTTACTCAATAGCCATAAAGATTTTGTAACCGAGTATTGGAGAACCATTTGAGGAAGGTGCAGTCCAATTGAGCTAAATTCCCAAAAATTAGTCAGAGTTTTCAAGTCTGAAAATTTTAGACTCAATAGGTGGTAAAGGTGTAGATGGAATACCAGCAACATAAAGAGTGAGAATATCTGAGGGTTATGATTCACCAATAACATTAGTTGAAGTAATTTTGAAATCAACTAGCTAGCCAGTTGCTAAAGCAGATGCGTCCGGTGTTGAACTACTTAAAGTAAAATTTGTTTTTGACACGTCTGTTATTGTAAATTATTAAAAAGTTCCTGTTTAACTGATATCGAAATAGACTTTGTAATTAATCAAAGTTTATCCTCCATTATAAATTGGTTTTGTCCAATTTATAGTTATAGATGTTGTATTAGAATGTTATAATAAAGGAAGACTTACTATTCTATCAGGTATCACTCCTGTGTAAAAGACTAATGGCGTACTCTTTAAACTTTCACCGATACTATTAGAAGAACTAACTGAAATTTAATAAAATGATCCAAGAGTAAAACCAGTAAGAAAAGCTCTAGTTGTAAATACTTAAATAGGATTTATAACATTACCACTCAGATCATCAACATAAACTGAATAGTAATTCGTTAGTTGATTATCAATAATGTAAACATCGGCTGTCCAACTTATTTCTACTGCAGTTTCATTGAATCTCTCAACTACTGTAATATTACTTGGTGAGTTTGGAACTGATCCAACGATAATTGTGAGAGGGACACTCATTTGTGATGAACCTTTATCATTTACAGCATAAATTTAGTATTAAATTTGTGAGCCTAAAGGAAATAGCTAGGAATCCGAAATGTCATCTGTGAAGCTATTTGTCGCAGGTGGAACTTATGTAACCAAATCTTCTCCATTTCTATTAATTTTAAAGTACCTAATTGGAAGACAACCTAGTGAAACTGGGACAGTCCAAGAAATCACAACATTTGAAAGAGCAGCAATTGAAGTTCTTTGAGGAAATAAAGGAGGAGAAGTAACGTCTCCTACAATAATAGCTCCATAAGTACCTAAACTTTCTCCAGCCGAATTTATTGCCGTTACTTTCAATTAATAAGTCAATCCGCAACTAATATAAAGACTACTTATTGTGTAAGTAAATGTATCAGGTTAGTTTTATGACCCATCGAATACGAGTCTCCAAGCGCCTCCATAACCGTCGTCAATATAA
>Ga0194115_10006528_pt1 | contig 11806 bp, 7 predicted proteins | sample TA2MahsurfametaG_3_FD_148656 | JGI IMG/M metagenome (GOLD analysis project Ga0194115, IMG submission 148656) | Freshwater microbial communities from Lake Tanganyika, Tanzania - TA2015002 Mahale S4 surface | ecosystem: Environmental > Aquatic > Freshwater > Lake | place: Tanzania: Lake Tanganyika... | reverse complement strand
AACAGAGGTGGTAACATCGACTCGTGGGTACTTGATGTCCTCCAACGAAAAGCTTGGATGTATTGGCAATCGAGGGATTTCACTACAGAAAATGGTGGCCTCGGTTGGGACGAGCACTTTGCCTTTCGGGGTCACATTGTTGTGCTTATCGACGAAAAAACCTCCAGTGATGGGGAAGGTGTCGCACGCGGTATTTCCGAGCTCGGGATAGGGCGCTTAATCGGGACCCGAACTTGGGGCGGAGGAATATGGCTGGCCTCAGACAATGTTCTTGTTGATGGAGGAATCGCTACCGCGCCGGAAATAGGAACGTTCAACGACCACTTTGGCTGGGGTCTAGGCATAGAGCAGATGGGCGTCCGTCCCGACTTGCAAGTCGACAACGATCCTCATGAGTCCTACGAAGGAAAAGATACCCAGTTGGAAACGGCGATTCTCGAGTTGAAGAGATGGTTAGAGGAGGAGCCAATCGTGATCCCCAAGGCTCCAGATCGAAAACGTGACATGACCATGGGAGAACGGGAATGCCGCAAATCGAGTTAACCTGTAATCACATCGTAGTCACCGATGAAGCGGTCGCCAATACGGTACTGGCTATCTAGCCAGTTGTGTTTGTCGCCGTGAATACCGGTAAAGATTTGATTTTCGCTAGTCCATTCCCATAATGTTCCCGAGGAGCGGAAATCTCGCTCAAAGGAACACAGGATGACATCAGTGCACTGAACCGTATACATTTATGCCGCTGTTCTCACTGGGGGGCTTCACAATCCGAGGTCTTATGCCTATGGCTATCCTACACCTTCCGCCGTGTGACTATGGCATTTCAAGATATATTGTCGTTATTGACTCGTGATCGCCAAAAATGGGGAGGAAGATTCCTTGATCGCTTCTTCCGATGACTCTGACATTATATGACATCAGAAGTTAATCTTGCCCCGAAAATGCTAATGAGAAATGACACTTGATGGCCCGAAAATGCTTATGAGAAATGACACTGGATCGTACTATGCCCCACTTCGCTCGGAAGTCGAACATACACCGTTCCCACCTTCTCCTACGGGTGGCATAAGTTTTGTTCCCAAGACACTCCTTTTGTCGCCTCTGCGGCATGGCGCTGCAGTGGACAGCAACCTCTGGTAGCAGTGGACAGCAACCTCTGGTAGCAGTGAACAGCGACCGAAGCAGTGAACAGCATCGTGGCCGTTGCTTGGTTGTGAGAGGGGTCCGTGTTCAAGAGCACACAATTTCAAGGGAATAAATCCAGCAACCGAAACGTCAACGAAGACATGATCATGAACCCATTTGGTGTACAGTCCCATGACAGTGGACGCGATTCAAGTTCAACGGCACGACGCAGTTCAATGCAACGTGTCGAACCGTTGGATGCTGAATCTTCTTTGTCGTCGTCACTCGACATTAACTTCCTTTCCGTTAAGAAAGGGGAAGGATGTATAATCCAGAAACAAGAAGGGATGACTTCATCGTTTTTTCCTATGTCTATGGAAGATTCTCTGGAGTGGAACGGATCCGAGAACCAAATTCAACGAATATCAGCTTCAAACTCTTTTGCTACCTCCGCCCACGAAGATTTTCAGACAATCCGAACTAGAACAAGATCATCTCAGATGGAGTTTTCTCCTTCCAACTCCGGTTCGAAAAAACGATCTCAAATTCTGCTTGGTCTCACATGTAATAAGGCCGTGAAGCGAGAGGTTTTGGTACCTCTTGTATACAAACTTGCACGAAGGTGTATGTGGGATGAATTCGAACAATGTATGATTACTTCATCGCCGGATGATCTTAACTTTGTGTACGGCAAAGATGGAACAACTATCATGCACATGGTGGTAATGAGTCGCACGGGATACATCAACGCTTTCAAGGCTGAGTTGACGAAGCCATATGCGTCGGCCCCAGACGGTATTTTGGAACAGCTGCTTCATTTGTGTCCACAGCTCGCCAAAGTGCGGTGTACAATAAATGGATACACGCCACTGTCGTATGCATGTCTTGTGTGTAGCAACATGTACCCAGTGGAAATGGCCGCGTCTATGGTTCGGCTATTGCTTTCTCGTTCTCCGGATTCCATCGACTTGCTGAACAAGGATGGTTTGAGTCCAGTCGATATTCATGTCGTGAGCTACAGCCATCACCACCCCGACAAAGAGGATAAGTCAAGTCGTGGGCTAACGTCCGTATCAGTGCTTAAAACCCTCCTAATGCACCGTCCTGGGCTAGCCCGCAACCGATTGCAAGGCGACAAGATTCAAGGTCCTCTCGAGCTTCTCTTCAAGTGTAACTCAAAGCATTTTTGCCAAACGACTTTGGATGAATTGGACAGGGCAGTTGATGAACAATCGGGCCATTTTCATCGCACTCTTGCCGAGCGTCGTCAGCTTGCCGTTCAACAGGTAAACACATGGTGGATATGGACCTGGACTATCATGCTTCTCAAACACGGATCCGAGTGTGACCGAAAATGGGGGACGCAATTCGCAGCTGTTCATGCCGCAGCGATGCAGATTGGGTGTCCGAGTGCAGTCATGAAACTCTTGCTCTTTGTATTCTCTAGTCAGGCCCAGGAAGTCATCTCTGAGAGGGGAAACCTGGCAAACTTTCCTCTTCACGCTGTCTGTTCTTGGCAATGCGGAACAGGCCTAAAGAGTGCCGCGAAGTCCCTGATTGAAACCCGTAAATCCCAAACGATCGCGGTGTTGGTACAAGAATATCCAGGCGCAGCACAAATACTGAATAGCCGTGGTGAACTCCCTCTAGAGTTAGCCTCGAAAACCGGGACTCTGTGGGAAGGTGGTGTCCGACGGATATTGAAAGCTTACCCAAAGGCCTTGTCGACCCCTTCTGTCCAGACAGGCTTGTATCCGTTCTTGACATCTGCCGCGGCAGCGAAACATTCCGCTTGTCCTGAACGCCAACTGCAGTCTCTTCGAACTATTTATGGACTTTTGCGATCCAACCCAAAATGTCCTGCTCTGTTGTAGGAACCGTGACAAAAACTTATATGGGCATTAGATTTATTTTTAGAGCCTTATGATTGTTACTTTGTATCCACTACACATCCTTACTTGGACTAGCTTTCAAAGTCTGGAGGTTGAGACCACGGTTTCAACTGCAGATACTGTTGTTCCTCGGTAAGACTTGCTGCCTTCCAGTCATTTCGGAAGAGCAAAACTGGACGGCCCCACCGATCTTGGACGACCATGATACCAAACAATTTTCCATCAGCATCTGCCCTATCGACTGCATCCCAACCACCATCGGCCCATCGCGCTAGGGTATATGTCAATGGTTCCATCCGACATTCTACACCATATTCACTCTTTAGTCGAGCTTCGACAACTTCGAACTGCAACTGTCCCACAGCGGCGAGCATTAATGGACCACCACCATCATCATTCCTTTGTCGAAGGGCTTGGACAGCTCCCTCATCCAATAACTGATCCATCCCCTTTCGGAAGGCCTTGTAGCTGGATGGGTTCGGCGCTCGGATGTAGCTGAATTTCTCTGGAGAAAAGGAAGGAATACCAGGAAAGGCGATTCGATTGTTTCCAGTGAACAATGTGTCGCCAATCGCAAAGCAACCAGGATTGTTGATACCGATCACATCACCGGGATATGCCATTTCGATAGAAGAACGATCCGAACCGAAGAGTGCCTGGGCTTGGGCCAAGGTAAACTTCTTCCCTGCCTTACTCCGAGAATGGCTGACCTTCATCCCCTTGACGTATGTACCCGAGACGATACGGACATAGGCAAGACGATCACGATGTTTGGGATCCAAATTGGCTTGATTCTTAAATACAAAACCACTGAATTCTTCATGTTCGGGGAGAATTTTTTGTTGACAATCTTCTGAGCCACCGGATACTGCGACACGCGGGGCCGGGGCGGTTCCCATTTCCAAAAATTTATCCAAAAAGAGTTGGACACCAAAATTCGTCATCGCAGATCCAAAGAAAAGTGGTGTCTGTTCACCGATCATGACACGTTCCATATCCAAGGGTGCGATGAGTTCATCCAGAAGTTCTCGATCCTCTAATAGTTTTTCAAAAATCTCATCATCCCCAATCAGCTCCTTTAGTCGGTCAGTATCACTGAAGGGGACTTGAGTAACTTCTGCTTTTCCACCCCGCTTTTCCGACTTTTGATACAAGTAGACAACGTCTTCCAGGCGATCCAAGACTCCCTTGAAACGATCTCCTCCCTCACCGACCGGCCATAGGATCGGATATGAGTCTAGACCAAATTCTTCCTCAATTTGATCCATAATTTCGTAGGGTGTCAAGGAGGGTCGATCCATTTTGTTACAAAAGGTAAAGATGGGTAATCTTCGTAATTTACAAACTTCAAATAATTTTCGAGTTTGTGGTTCCAGACCCTTCGCAGCATCCAATAGCATAAGGGCATTATCGGCTGCCGCTAGGGCACGGAAACTATCTTCACTGAAATCACTATGACCAGGTGAATCAATGACGGTAATTGCCTTCCCCGAATAATCAAAATTCAATACGGTCGAACTAATGGAGATCCCACGTTCCTGTTCCATTTCCATAAAGTCAGACTGTGTCGCACGTTGTTCTGCCTTTTGTCGGACAGCACCCGCCTGTTGTAATGCCCCACCATAGAGTAATAGTTTTTCTGTCATCGTCGTCTTTCCTGAATCAGGATGAGAAATAATGACCATATTCCGTCGTCGTAGAATCTCTTCAATAGGTGCCTGTGTCGTAGTCGACGTCGTTGTTGGACTATCACTACTCGTCTCCTCGATGGTTTCATAAAGTCGTGTCGTCCCAAACCTTCTCTTGTTTGTAATACTAGGAGAACTCGTTGTCAAGATGGGACCATGAAACGCCCATCCTGTTGAAAACCAATTCAAAGTCAACAGGATGGCGAAAAGGTTGGTTCTGGAAGTTGACATTCTAGTCACAAAGAAGAAGTCGATGTTACGAAATGCTTGCGATACACACAAAGAACTTGTGTTGTGTAGGAACGTTGATTACCAAGGGTGACAGGGGTCGTATAGAAGTCAAACGAAATTCACTCGAAACTCTCACTGTCAATTGGTGAATGGATAAGGACAAATAGCGTCCCGTAGTTGTTCCAGAGAATTTGGTCGATCGCCATTTCGGCAAACCACGTGTAGGACACGGTTCTGCGCAGGTCCCGTCTGGACGACGTACGGTATGTACGTTAGATTAGTGTCCCAGTGAAGTTCCACGCGGAATATGCTTACCCGTACGACGTCGAAACCCGTCGTCGCGCCAAATATATTGGAACGATGATGTCATTCGAAGCATCCCATATATATCCCTCCGAACAAACGTATGGTTCCCCCTCCGTCCGCACCCGACAGACGTAAAGCACGTGAAACACTCGATAACCAATGGGGGCTTGGTGACGATGGATGACACGAGCGACGAGACGGGAACGTTCTGGTCCGTCCTTCGGATGATGAATAGCTGTTTTTCATGTTGAGTTTTCCTGTCGCGTGCCATACAAATAAGGCGTTCGACTGACCCAAGAGACATAAGAAAACAAAACAAAGCTTTTGTCATCATGTCATCTCAAGATTCGAAGTTGGTGGCTACAGCTGTGGGTGCTGCCGCGATGGGCGCGGCGTTGGCAGTCATGGCGATGAAGATGATCGAACCGGAGGAGTCACAACCGAAGTACCAACATCATCAACCTTCGGAACTTGCTGGCCGTCATCGAGTATCTCGAAAATCTTTATTAATGGATGATTACACAGCTCCCTCGGATGATTCTCTTGTCTTTCCACATAATCATGAAGAAAAGATGCGTCGACGTATCGCCACCCGGTATCAGATTGAAGATGAAAATTCCTCTCCACGAGAATCCGTAACGGTCCGTGTCCCCGCAACGTCGGCCAATGTCGGTCCTGGATGTACGTTTCTTTATATTCCTTGTTCTTTTGTTTTCCTTTTCTGTGTTGCTTTCGATGCGTGTGTTTTTTTTCGACGTGGGGTTGGATGTCTCTTTCTTCTGAAGATTCGTTGGATTAAGTTGTGTACTGGAAGGAGTGTGTTCTCTCATTCATTCTTTTTTCTTGAATCTTCCGGTTTTTTGGTTTGCTTTAGACGATTGTCTAGGAATTGCAGTAGATTTGTGGTCGGAAGTTACCGTAAGTCGTTCGGATAAGTTTGAGATTACTGCCGATGGTGAGGGTGCGGAGGAAATGCCCAAGGATGATTCCAATTATATGGTCGTCGGATGTCGAGCAGCCTTTGAGGCTGCTGAAAAACCATTACCGACCTTGAAATATCACGTCGTTTCAAGAATCCCCTATGCTCGAGGATTAGGAAGTTCCTCTGCTGCGATTGTCGCTGGAATCGTCGCGGGTCTTGTCTTGGCAGGACATCGACTTCCCTGTTGGGGTTCTGAGGCCTTGTTGCAAATTGCGGCTGGTATTGAGGTACGCATTAGAATCCTTCTGTTCATGTTTTTCTTTGGCCTTATGTGGACGATTGCGTGTTACAGGAACTATCGTCATCGTACACGAGTCTGACCTGAGGAAAACTCATTCTCTTGTTCCCTTCATCTTTTCAGGGTCATCCGGACAATGTCGCACCCGTCATTTATGGAGGAATTCAATTGGGTATTCATAATGGAACTCGTTGGATGACGGAACGTGTCCCATGTCCAGCGGGCCTTCAAATGGTCATGTTCATCCCTGACTTTATTGGGAAGACATCCGATGCACGTGCGGTCCTAAAGCAGACGGTGACTCGGGAGGAGGCCGCCTTTAATATTGGCCGAGCAGCCTTTTTAGTCCATTCCTTGTGTTGCAATAATCTCGATAATCTCAAATATGGCGTTCAGGATAAGATGCATCAACCTCAACGTGGAGCCGCCCTTTACAAATATCTTTATCCCATGATCCAAGCTGCCGAAGAGGCCGGTGCATGTTGTGCCTACCTGTCTGGAGCAGGACCGACCGTTATGGCATTGACGAGTGGAGCGAGTGGAGACATCTTTGCACAAAGAGAAAAGGAACGAACGGATATTCTCGTAGCCAAGGCGATGATTCAATGTGCTAAGGACTTCGGGATTGATGGAAAGCTATTGGTGACGAATGTCGTTACGGAGGGTGCTCGAGTCACCAAGGTAGTTCCACCATTTAGTTCTGGTGAAATTACCTTCCGAGACAACATCTAGTACTAGTAGGGAATGGACGAATGAAAAGAGAAAGAAACAACATCTATCATGCCTGCAATTAAAATTTGTCAATTTGTCACAGAGGGTAACAAGGAAAATAGTTTGCACAATAGTAACGCCTTTCATTTTATTGGCATGTGTTAACTGTCTCGAGGTAGTTCCGGAAGGTCAACTCCATGTAGAGGAATCGAATTAACATCTCGTCAAGATTATTTTTCACATCCACCTTCCCGTATCCTTTACGGAATCCTTTGCTGCACGACGAAACGTAGAGGGATGGCGTACCCACCCTCCAAGGTAATCCTTGCCAGATAATCTCCAAGACGTTGGATTTTGATTTCACATTTACCCTTTGATGGTTCGAATTCATCAATCATCGTCTGGACTTTCGAATTATCGAGGTCCGAATGTGAGAGAGTACTAAGTGGATGGATATGGAGTGTTTCATGCGTTTGAAGATCAATTTTCAATTGTTTACTCAATTTCTGACGGATATTCAATGCTGTTACGATACCAGGATGGAGGACTCCAGAAGAATTCGGATCGACGACACGCCAAATCTTCAACTGCAATTTAAAAAAAGAAAAAATCAGAGATAATCAGATAGATTGAAAGGTAGGACATTTAGAGTAAGTAAAAGGTTAAGGGAAGAAAGCTCCCTCCACCGAACTAAAAAATACAAGAAAACGTACCACCTTATTTCGAAGATATTTCTTTAACATATCCGCTTCCTTCAAATATTGTTCTGCCTTTAGATCCATTGACGATTCACGTTGTAATCGAGTAATTCTCTGTTCTTCCGTTTCTAAATCTGGATCGACGATACCCATCTTGACAAAGTTTTGTGGCGTAGCGTAGACAGCCTTCTTTTGTGGTATAAGATAATTTCGAGCATATCCTGCCTTTACTGATAGGACATCTCCCTTGTATCCCTTGCCATGAGGAAGATCCTCCACGGCGATGAGTCGCACTGAGTGCGACTGCCTCTGCACCGTTCGCTGCAGTAGGTTGTTCTTGTTGTTTCGGCATCTCACGGCTGAGGCTATGGCCTGACTGGACCGACATAGATTGTTGAATGACCACATCCCTCTTGTCCACGCCTTCTCTTCAGATACGTCAAGCAACAGAAAAAGTGTACCGGATGAAAAGGTAGTACTGATCCACTGACTACAACAAAGGACCCAAACGCCGACGTGACATCCTCTGGAAGTGCTTCCTTTGATTTCGTCCATAAAAAAGCGGTCGGACGCATGTGTGGGCTGTAGGTACGTCGTCAGAACCACGTGATTTGACACATTCGACCACTTGCTTGCAGAACGAAACTCTACAGTAGACTAGCGAAATGTAGATCGTTTCATATCCTTCGCTAGAAGATCTGTCGGCTCCTCGTCATCGAAGAGAAGGGACTTCCAAAGCGACTTTCAAACGAATTGTCTATCAGTAATGGAACGGCACAGACACACACACTCCAGTTGATGTTCCGACCGCGCCTAGTTCATAGTTGATAGACAGCGACATCACTACTTCCCAAGTCAACGCGATACTCATTGTCCATGTCCTAGTGTAATTCAATTTTTCGTTTTTAAAATAAAGTCTTCGGACATATCGAAGACATCCCTGTGGTTTTTTAATGTCGTCATTTTCCCTTTCACACCCCATCTTCCACTGTTGCTTTCCTTCTTCTTTCCGTTTTTTAGCGCCATCTAGCGTATTCGTCGCTAGTACGACCAGGTCGTGGTGGTGCTGGACTTGCCCAATCTCGCACCCAATAACCCCCAGAAACTGCACCTCGAGAATGGAGAACAGGCCGTTCAGGAGTGAAGGATGGGGAATGAACAAGGTGATGAGTCGTTCGACGAGAAGAAGAAGGAGGAGGAGGATACTCCGCAGTCACCGAGGGCGGAGCAGATACAGGTTCTATGTAATTTCGCACAGGCGTCGTCGTATAGTTTGTATGCAACCTCTCAACGTACGGGACCTTTTTATATCCGGCAAGTTCCGTGTGTTGAACTTCGGGGTATGAATCATAATGACCGAGACGGGGTCCAAGCCCCGCCGCTGGGTGGTAGTGATGGTATCGTGGGCCCTCGTGGGGGACGCCAGCTTCAGGAACGGACGGTACTCGCTCAGGTATACGGCTTTCGTACTCCGTATAGTCATCCTTAGAAAGATCATCCTTGGAGAGATCAGAAACTGTAGATCGATTGTCACTAGGAGTAACAATCATGCCCCCTTCTTGTTTGACGGGGGCGGGTAGTGGAGATGTTGGAGGAATCGCCGCAAGGGGTGGCTTCTTGTTAAAACACCCGAGACCCATCACCAAAATGTTAGCGGCATGGGGGATCGACTCCTTATCATCGTCATCAAACTCAGGACCATCCATCCGTTGAAGAAGCTTGTGCTTCTTCGACAGTGATTTAGCGAGAGATTGGCTACTGGACGATTCCAATGAGGGTTCCGACTCCTTTTCGAAGGAGCAATCGCTGGCTTCGTCTCCAGGTTTACACGGCCCACTGACAGGTGAATAATCATCATCGTCGGGGGATCGCTTACGGGTCTTGTACTTTTTGTTGCTAAGAGCATGAGATGTTTTGTCAATTGCTCGTTTATCGCTGATCTCGTACCAGATGGCAGTCTTCGGGTCTTGCTCTAAGAATCGACCATTCTTCTCCCGCACAGTGTGGACGATACTTCTGCTAATGACTGAGCGAGTACCGTACGGGGAAATTGCATACTGATCCAGGTTCATCTTCATGAGTTTCCAGTAGATCTTATTCCCAGGGTGACGTCTAGCTCCAGGACCGAAGAGGACATCTGAAGGTCGGGGATCATTCACTGGTTGTAATATATCACGATTCGTCTCGTTAATCTCTTCATCCATATCCTTCAGAGCCTTTAGCTTCGCACTGAACAACGAATTGTTGGAACGCTTTTCTCGTCGTCTTCGAATCTCACGACGAAGATCGTCTGAGACCTTCTTCCGGACTTTCTCCTCCGTAAGTTCACCCCACTTTCCAGTCGCCTCGTCACGTTGAACAAACCAGCCATTCTTGCCTCTAATTGTTGAAGATATACTTCCGATAATCCCAGAGCGTTCCACAGGAGTAAGATCATTGTATCGATCCTTGAACTCGGTGATCAGAGATCGATATAGTTTGTTTCCCGGCCATCGCTCATGGTCACCTCGACCCTTCTCACAAACGACATCATGTTCTCGCAACTCCGGAGTATCAGATCCAGCACTCGAACCACTGGGAATCGTAGCAAGGTGTTGGCTCATCTTGGTGAACAGTCGAGGCAAGGCAGCACCTTCAGTGCATCCGAAGTTGTGGAGGAAATTCGCTAATCCTGATTCTCGGCGTCACACAGATAGATCCAAATCAGCGATGTGGGGCTCGCCGGTCGCCGTATTTTGTTGTGTGATATGCCCTTTCGGCGAAGTGGAGCTGCTCCATATAAGTGTTCGGGTGGCATATCTGCGACTTGAGCGAGCGTAAAGGGTCGAATGAAGCCGACGACCCATAACCTGTTCGTGGTACGTCATTTCGGAACCAAGGTTGTGATTACTGCGAATAGATGGCGAATTTTCCGACCAGAACCTTGTGACGTGTGGCGAATCGTGACTTTTTCTGTTCCACTGCGGGTTTACTGCCATGGTTCGCATCCATTACAAGGATGGACTAGAGGTACCGGCATGGTACACAGTTGCAAAGACGAGATAGGACAATCACAATTCAATTTCGTTTTAGCGACCGTAATCGGCCATGTATATCTCGTATTCCTATTCCATATGTATGGCAAATCACAGATCTTCCAATACCAAGCATCGAGCAAAGGCGTGCACAAAGAAATGAATCTGTTTCATAGCAAACGAATATGCAAGTAAATAACTAGCTCTACTAATTGTTTATGAGTGTATATCATCGATGTGTTTGACCAGCTTCCATGAGACGTGACGTAGCTAAATTGTGATGAGGCTGAATATGGATAATTATAACGACGGCGGAAGGTGGATCCTGTCCCAGATGCCGTCATGAGTGACTCCTCTTGATAATGGAACCAAAATTCAACTTGGGGAGCTGAGGAGGTGCTGCAAGTGGTGATACTTTCAATCGACCATCATTCCTTGATATCCGTCCGATGTTGGATGGAGTTGCCCCTACGGTATTGGACGTCGCTGCATCGAAGACCCTGTGGGGAAGCGTCGACGGTTCCTCTCGTACGCTGGCTCCATCAATGTTTCGAATTCCAGGTACAAAGACTGTTTGTGAGCTTTCGTTCCGTTGACAGTTGCTAATGTCCTTCTTGTCTTGCCTCTCTTCCGCAACATGAAAGGGCGGAACGGTTTTTTTCCTACATGGTGGCGACTCAGGTATTACGGCATACACCTGAGGCAATGAACCGAAATTTGGAGAGATAGGTTGCCCTTGATCAACAGCGATATGTCCAGGAGGACAAGATAACAGGAGCAACAGCTCAGCGGTTTCGTCGTAGGACTCGCGACGCTTACGATTCTTGGGCTCATTTTCTGTCCCCATCGACGATGATGATGCCTCGAAAAAGGCAGCTCGTTTTCGTTCGCTCATGATACACTCTTCTTGTGTGATGGATT
>Ga0194115_10006527_pt1 | contig 11808 bp, 10 predicted proteins | sample TA2MahsurfametaG_3_FD_148656 | JGI IMG/M metagenome (GOLD analysis project Ga0194115, IMG submission 148656) | Freshwater microbial communities from Lake Tanganyika, Tanzania - TA2015002 Mahale S4 surface | ecosystem: Environmental > Aquatic > Freshwater > Lake | place: Tanzania: Lake... | reverse complement strand
ACTACCTCGCGCGCCTGATGCGATCGGAACAAGCGGCCGACAAGGCAGTGGTCGGAAAACTGGGCGTGGTCTTTCCCAATCAAGCCTCAACCGGCACCCATGTCAATATTGCTGGGGGGGCAGTGGTACGACACGCCAAAAATCCGGATAACGCGATCCGCTTTCTCGAATATCTGGCCAGCCCGAGCGCCCAGAACCACTTTGCCAACGGCAACAACGAGTGGCCAGCAGCCAGGGGGGTCACTCTTGAAAACCCGGCCCTCAAGGCCATGGGTGGCGGCTCATTCAAAAGCGAAACGGTTCCCGTCAGCACGCTGGGCATGAACCAGGTCGCGGTCCAGCAAATGCTCGATCGGGTCGGTTTCCGATAAGCCCATCGCCGCGAGGGCGCGGCTCCCACAGGCACAAGCACGGCCGGCGACTTGGAGTGGGAGCGCCGCCCCCGGCGCGATTGATGCAGCCTGCCCTCAGTTCAGACCCAGCGCGGCAATGCCGGCGCGGGCAATTTGCGCATCCTCATTGGACTTGACGCCGCTGACTCCCACAGCCCCCAGGCACTGCCCGTCCTTGACAATGGCCACGCCGCCCTCGAGCATGCCCTCGATCTCGGGGGCGGTCAGGAAAGCGTGTCGGCCGCCGTTGATGATGTCCTCGTAAACCTTGCTGTCGCGCCGACCCAAGGCCGAGGTGCGCGCCTTGGCTGGCGCAATATAGGAAGAGACCGCCGGCGCACCGTCAAGGCGAGCCAGGTGCAGCAGATGGCCGCCATCGTCAGCAATAGCAATAGTGACAGCCCAATTGTTTCTTTGGGCTTCGGCTTCGGCGGCCGCCGCGATCTTCTTCACATCGGCCAGTTCGAGATAAGGCTTGGATTTCATAGGCACTGCGCTCTGGGCAAGGACAACAAAAGGCCCGCAGTGTAGCGCCGCCCGCCGTACCCCCAAGAAAGCTCAGCCGGCCTGCTCGCTCGCGCTCGCAGCCGCGCGGCCGATTCCCATACAAAAAATAGGAAGCTCTTGACTTTTCGCTCTCGTCCCTAAAATTCGCCCTACGGACAGACCGATCCGGGCGCCTAGGGGCGTCCATCGTTTCCCTGACCGGGATTTCAAGGAGATCCGAATGAACCAACCCTACCAAACCCTCGATTACGCCAGTTCGCTGCCCTCAGCCGCCGAACGCAATCGCGTACTTCGCAACACCTATTGGCTGCTGGCCCTGAGCATGGTGCCCACCGTGATGGGGGCCTGGCTCGGAGTTGCGACCGGAATAACCGCTTCCCTGGGCGGTATCGTCGGCCTGCTGGTCTTCCTAGGCGGCGCTTTCGGCTTCATGTTTGCCATCGAAAAAACCAAGAACTCCGCCGCTGGCGTCCCGGTTCTGCTGGCCTTCACTTTCTTCATGGGCTTGATGCTCTCCCGGCTGCTGGCCTCGGTGCTGGGCATGAAGAACGGGAGCGACCTGATCATCACCGCCTTTGGTGGCACAGCCGGTGTTTTTGTGCTGATGGCCAGCTTGTCCACCGTGATCAAGCGCGACCTCTCCGGCATGGGCAAATGGCTGATGGTCGGAGCCCTCGTCCTGATGGTTGGCGCCATCATCAATGTCTTTGTGGGGTCGTCCACCGGCATGATCGTCATCAGCATGATGGCCGTGGGCATCTTCTCGGCCTTCATCCTCTATGACCTCAAGCGCATCGTCGACGGCGGCGAGACCAACTACATCACCGCCACCCTGGGCATCTACCTAAGCCTGTTCAATGTCTTCCAGAGCCTGTTGTCCCTGCTGGGCATCTTTGGTGGCGACCGCGACTGAGCCTGAGACTGACGCCTTCAAAGGGACCCTCGGGTCCCTTTTTCATGGCCGCACAAAAACCGCCAGGCTCTCCACATGGGCGGTGTGCGGAAACATATTGACCACCCCCGCGGCCACGCAGCGATAACCGGCCTCCCGCACCAGCACCGCCGCATCGCGCGCCAAGGTGGCAGGATTGCAGCTGACATACACAATTCGACGCGGTGCCGACCAACCCGGCGGTGGCGCTACCGGCGCAATCACAAAGTCCTCGGTTTTCTGCCCGTCCCGGTTGACCCGGGCGCGTGCCGAGCCCTGCGGATGCAAGGCTGCCAGCGACTTGAAAAGTTCAAAAGCGCCCTCGCGCGGCGGATCGACCAGCCACTTATCGGCCGGCGAACCGCAGGCCAGCAACTCAGGGCTCATTTCAAAAAGATTGCGCGCCACAAATTGCGCTGGACTCAGCGGAGACAAACCCTCGACCTGCCTGCGTTGCTGATTGAACCGAAGGTTTTCCTGCGCCCGCTGGACCAAAGCGGGGCTGCCCTCCACGCCCACAACCTCGCGAGCGCGCGTGGCCAATGGCAGGGTGAAGTTGCCCAGCCCACAAAACCAGTCGGCCACCCGCTCATCGGGCTGCACATCAAGCCACTGCAAAGCCCTCTGCACCAGCACCCGATTAATGTGTGGATTGACCTGAGTGAAATCGGTGGGCTTGAAGGGCATCACGACACCGAACTCTGGCAACTCATACACCAGGGGGGGCACCGCCTCATCCAGTCGGTGCACAGTGTCGGGCCCCTTGGGCTGCAACCACCACTGCACCCCGGGCCATTGCGCGGCAAAACCACGCAAGCGGTCCGCATCCGGGGTAGCCAGAGGCTCGAGATGCCGCAGCACCAGGGCGGTGATCTGCTGGCCCTCGAACAGCCCGCAGGCGAGCTCGATCTGCGGGCAGGTTTCACGCGCCTGCAAAGAGCCGATCAACTCGCGCAAAGGCTCGAGCATCCGGCTCACATTGGCCGGCAACACCGGGCACTGCCGCATATCGGCCACATACTGGCTCTTGCGCTCGTGAAATCCCACCAGCACCGTGTCTTTCTTGCGCACATAGCGCACCGACAGACGGGCGCGAAACCGGTAATGCCAGGCCGGCCCCTCGATCGGTCGCAACCAGCGCTCGGCAGAGATCTTGCCCAGATGTGCAAAGTTGTCCTCCAGCACGCGCTGCTTGACGGCCACCTGGGCACTGCTGTGCAGATGCTGCATCTTGCACCCTCCGCAAGCGCCCTGGTGCAGACCAAAGTGCGGACAGGCGGACCGAACCCGCTGCGAGGACTCGTGCAAGATATCGTCGACCGTGGCCTTGTCGAAACTGGGCTTGCTGCGCGTGACTCTGGCCGTGACCTGTTCAAACGGCAAAGCCCCCTCCAAAAACACCACCTTGCCATCGGGCCGGTGGGCGATACCCTGGGCATCCATGTCCAGGGACTCGACAAACAGCACATCAGGCTGCACGGAAAGTCTTTCACTCATCCCGTCATTGTCTCAGCCCGCAACGCCAGACCCAGTTCCATCCCCGCGGCAGTACAGGTATCCTTGCAGCCCCTACTGAAAGGAGCAACCATGAGCTGGCCTGTGATGGTGTTTGACATCGAATCGATCCCTGATCTTGCCGGCATGCGGGCTCTGGGCATGATCGACGGCGACGATGACGCCAAGGCCCATGCCACCTGGAAAGCAGCCCGGATTGCCGAAGGCAAGAGCGACTTTGTCCCCCTGCATTTGCAGCGCGTGCTGGTCATCTCCTGCGTCTACCGCAATGCCGAAGGATTGCGGGTGCATTCTTTTGTGGACCGCGAGGCCGAGGGACACAGCCAGGAAGGGCGCATCATCCAGACCTTCTTCAACGCCTTGGAAAAACACGCCCCTCAACTGGTGAGCTGGAATGGGGGCGGCTTTGATCTGCCCGTCCTGCACTACCGGGGTCTCAAGCACGGGGTGGTGGCAAGCAAATACTGGGACATGGGAGACGGTGGCGACCACAACAGCCGCGACTTCAAGTGGAACAACTACATCAGCCGTTACCACATGCGCCACCTGGACCTGATGGACCTGCTGGCCATGTACACCCCCCGCAACAATGCGCCCCTGGATGCCCTGGCCAAACTGTGCGGCTTCCCGGGCAAACTGGGCATGGATGGATCGGCCGTCTTTGACGCCTACCAAAAAGGCCAGCTCGAAGACATTCGCCGCTATTGCGAAACCGATGTCATGAACACCTACCTGCTGTATTGCCGCTTCCAGAAAATGCGCGGCGTGCTTCTGGAGGCGCAGTATCAGCAGGAGATCGATTTCATCAAGACAAGCCTGGACCAACTGGCCCCCGCCGAGCCACACTGGCAGGACTATCTGGCGGCCTGGACCTGAAGGCCCAGCGGCACAGCAGTCAGCACCCAAGGGTTGGGTGCCCGCGCCCTTAGCCGCCGGCTTTCTTTTCTGTGGGCTCGGGCGCAGCCGGCGCGGCCACCTGAGGCTTGCACTCGGCCATCACCTCGAATTTCTGGCCACCGAAGACCAGCGCGTTTTGCGCCGCGCAGATGACTTGCTTGCGGCTGCCCCAGTCGGATGCGGTCATCGCCTTCTTGAGGGAGTCGACGGTCGCAGCATCGGCCTGACCGGTCGTCAACAGGCGCAGCACGCCCAGCCCGAGGTGCCGCTCCGGGCTGAGGGATTTTTCTTTGGTGTAGACGGCCTCCAGGTCCTTCAGGCTCACCCCGGACTCCAGGGAAGCGCGTAGAGCCTGCAACTGCTGCGCCTGCAAGCGTAGCGGCTCAACCTCGCGCTGAGCCTGCTCAAGGGCCTGCGTGGCTTCCTCGAGCTTCTTCTCGGCCTCCTGGCCGCGCGTGGTCATGGTTTCAACCTTCTCGGTATCGGCGCCGACCTTATTATGCAGATACCAGACATACGGGCCTGCGGCAGCCAGCGCAATGAGCAAAACCACTTCGAGAATCAGACGCTTCATGGTCCCGGCCTCTTTCAGTTAGCCGAAATCGGGCGGCCGTTTTGTGGCTGCACCGGACGCGAGCTGATCTTGAAGGGAAACTGCAGAATCTGATCGCGGGAAATATTGATCGGCTCGCGCAAGATGTAGTAGCGCATGTTCTCGGTACACGGCGGCGTTGAGAGCGAGCCGTCGTACAGAAAGAACTTCATGTCGCGCGGCAGCAGGTTGGCCGGATCAAAGCGCAAACCCTCGGGCTTGACCTCCGGCCCCTCCGACTTGGGGGCATTGGCCCAGATCTGCTTGATACCCGGATTCTCGTTACCCTCGCGCATCAGAACCACAACGGTCACCAACTTGCCGTTGAGATCGCGATGCAGGAAATGAATGCCCATGGGGAAGGTCTTGCCGTCGATTTGCTCGCCCGCCGGCCTCTGGAAGGTCAGGCTCACCAGCTCGTAGGGCAGGCTGTCAATGCGCATACGGCTGCCGGGCGCCACATTGACATGCAAGGTACGACCATCGTTGAGCACTGCCAGCGGGCCAGCGCGGTAGTCGTGAATCAGCTCGTACTTGACCCGCAGCACCGGACCGGCAATGTTGATCGGCGACTGGCTGCGACCGCGTCCGCACATGGCGTAACGCTCACCCCAAAAATCGGGGCCCAAGTCCCCCTCGAACGACCAGGGCGGCAGACTACTGCCCGGTTTCGGATCCGCTTTGCGGGTTGCGTCGTCCAGGCGGCGTTCGGCCAGGGTCTTGGGGGCCTCTTCGGCCGCCTTGGCGGGCTCAGACGCTGCGCCCGCTTCGGCCACTTTGCCAGCCTCGGCCTGCTGAGGGCCTTTGTCGCTCGCCGGCGCTCTGGCCAGCGCCTGCTGGCAGCTGGAAATCACCTCGATCTTCTGCCCGGCCGAGGCGAGCGCGTTTTGCGCAGCGCAAATCAAGCTCTTGCGGGTGCCCCAGTCAGCCGTATCCAGGGCGCGGCGGTAAGCCTCGACCGCTGCTGGATCCGCCCCGCCTTTGGTCAACATGCGGATCGCCCCCAGCCCCGCCTCGCGCTCAGGGCTGAGCGCCGATTTTTCCTTGCGATAGACCGACTCTAGGTCGCGCAGCACCTCGCCGTTGGCCAAGGCCGAACGATAAACCAGCAACTGCCCGGCCTTCTCACGCAAGGGCTCGAGATCGGCCTGGATGGACTCCAGTTGCTTTTCGGTATCGCTCAGCTTGGTCACCGCAGCGGCAGCCTGGGGAGCGACCTCGGCCGCCTGCGCAGCCGCGCCCGCCCCGGCTTGATAGCGCAGCCAGCCCAGGGCGCCAGCGGCGACCAGGGCTATGACGAGGAGGGCATCGAAAATCGTGCGCTTCATGATTGAGATACCGAGGGATATCGGGGATTCGACTCGAGCGCATGAAACTTGAATGCATCAGCGGGCGCGGGTCGACCGAAAAAGCCTCCGAGAACGATCACCACTGCACTGAGGATCCAAAGGTCTCTAAAGCGCATGATCACTCCAAAATTCTAGGCAGGGCCCGATAGACCCGGCTGTTCTGCGGCCAATTCAAGGCCGCGACTGACTTTGAGGCGCTCATCGTCCGCCCCCGTGTTGATAACGCAGGGTGCCCAGTTCATCGAGCTGACGGCGCTCACGCCGGGCCTGACTCTCGCGCACCTGACGCTGATCGTGCTCCTGCAGCGATTGCATCTTCAGGCGCTCCCGCTCAGCTGCCACCAAGCCGGCGCGAGCCTTGGCCTGAGCCGCCTCAACCTGGGCAATGTCTTTGTCCACCCGGTCCACCAGCGTCAGCAACTGGTCGGCAAACTGCCGGCGGTTGAGCGTCTCGACCATCCCGGTGCTCACCGTGCCCGCCTGCGGAGGACGCGCGTAGTCCTCATGAAGCTTGAGCAAGCGCTGACGGGTCGCTTGCAGCGACTGCAGGCGTTCACGCAGCAAGGCCAATTCGGCCTGGATGCGGGCTACCTCTTCTTGCGCCTTGTCTTGCAAAACGCCCCAGCAGGATCGAACTTGATTCATGGTGTGGAATCGCTCATCAAGCGCCGCAGACTGTCGCGGGTGATCGGGTCAGATTCACCCAGGTGCATGTCTTGCCGCAAAAAGTTTTCCATGGCGGGCCGCAGCCGTATCGCCTCATCGAGTTCAGGGTTGCTACCCGCCTCATAAGCCCCGACCTGAATCAGATCGACATTCTGCTGATACAGCGACCACAGCCGCCGGAATCGATTGGCAAGCTTCAGGTCTTCGGGGCCGAGCAGGGTCTGCATCAGACGCGAAATCGATCCATTCAGATCGATGGCCGGGTAGTGAGCGGCATCGGCCAACTTGCGTGAAAGCGTGACCTGGCCATCAAGCGAGGCGCGGGCGATATCGACAATCGGATCCTGCGCATCGTCGCCCTCGGCCAGAACGGTGTAAATGGCCGTGATGGACCCATGGCCATGTCGACCGGGTCCGGCCCGCTCGATCAGGCTGGGCAGCAGGCCAAACACCGACGGCGGGTAACCCTTGGCAGTGGGCGGCTCACCAATGGCCAGGCCCACCTCGCGCTGCGCGTGGGCCACCCGGGTGAGGCTATCCACCAGCATCAGCACATCTTTGCCTTGGTCGCGAAAATATTCGGCGATGAGGTGTGTCATCTGGGCGGCCTTGAGCCGCAGCACTGGCGAGACATTGGCCGGCGAAGCCACCACCACAGCTTTGGCCAGTCCTTCGGCCCCCAAGGTCTCCTGGATGAAGGCCTGTACCTCGCGGCCGCGCTCCCCAATCAGGCCAATCACCACCACCTCGGCTTCGGTGAATCGGGTAAGCATGCCCATCAGCACACTCTTGCCCACGCCAGAGCCTGCCACCAGGCCAATGCGCTGGCCGCGCCCGAGCGTGAGCAAGCCGTTGATGGCCTTCACGCCCACATCCAGGGCCCGATTGATCGGACCGCGCTCCATCGGATTGACGGGCAGCCCGGCCATCGAGAGATGGCTGTCGCACTGGGGCGCAGGCAATCCGTCCAGAGGATTGCCCCGACCATCGATCACCCGCCCGAGCAATTCATCGCCCAGACAGACCTCACCGGCGCCCGGCATGATGCGCACCGAAGCACCCGGCGCAACGCCCACCGGATCGGTGTAGGGCATCAGAAAAAGTGTCTTGTCCTGGAAGCCGACCACCTCAGCCTCAAGCCGATGACCGCCCCGGCCCATGACCTCACAGCAGGTCCCCACCGGGGCCATGATGCCGCGAGCCTCCAAGCGCAGTCCCACCAGCCGAACCAGCGTTCCGCAGCGCTCGGGTTCGCAGGCGCGTATGGCAGCGATCTTGCGCTCGACTTCGTCAGCAAAAGCAATCATGAGTCCACCCGGGAAGCCGCGCCCTCGCGGCTGTGGCATGGCATATTCATCACGGGGTCTCCCCCTCATCCGCGCCCTCGGCCGTCGCGCCCGGGTTTGTATCGCCCGTCGACGCGCCCGCGATGGGCGATGCATCGGCATCGATAACCGGGGCAAAACGCCCCCCGCGCGGCGACTCGGACATGCGCGGCTGGGCATCGAGCACCTGCGAGACTTCAGCGCGTCGAGCCGCCAGTCGCTCAGGCTTAAAGGCCGACTGCGTCCGCGCACTGGAGGGCACCTGCAATAACTGGCGGGCCATGGCCTCCAGGCGGTGCTCAATCAAGTCAGTGACCATGGCATCGTTGGCGCTGGCTCTGACGCTGCCGGGCAACACGGTGGCATTGGCCTGCAAGATCCAAGGCGGCGCCTTGGCTTGAGGCACTCCCTCGCCCCCCGCGGACAAGGAAGCCATCCACTCCTGCAAGGGTCCGAGATCGTCAGGGTGCAGTTCGACTCGTACGGGGGTTCCCCGTGGCGCGTCGAGCTCATCGACGCAGCGCCTGATCAAACGCTCTATGGCCTGCGGCGATATCGCCAGCTCACCAATCACCAGTTGCTCGGCCAGGTGCAAGGCCAAGCGCTTAAGCGGTTCATGCAGCAAGTCGGGCGACTCAATCAACGCGCGCACGCCCTGCTCCAGGGCAGCCAGTCGGGCTGTCGATTGATCTTTCCAGGCTTGGGCCTGAGCGCCAAGCTCCTCGGAAGTCTCGCGCAGGCCTTGCTGGCGACCCTCTTCATAAGCCTGTGCCCTCACCCGCTCGAGCTCCTGCTCGATGTGCACCGCAGGCTCAGCGGCCTGCATCAAGACAAGAGGCTCGGGCTCGATCGGGTCAGGCTCCTGCGCCGGCCCGTCAACCCAAGCCTCCTCCTCCGGCATCGGGGGGGGAGACAAACTGGGCACGACAAAGGCCGCAGACTGGGGCGCCATCCAGGCGCTGGGCTGAAAAGCCTGCGAGACGGTCTGTGAACTCAGATAGTCTGCCGGCTGCCAAACCCGGGCTGTGCGCTCCTCGCCCTTACCGCTGACGCGTGCATCAGACAAAGTCGGCGCCTCCGCCAAGCATCAGCTCGCCGGCGTCGGCCAACTTGCGGGCTATACGCATGATCTTCCTCTGCGCATCTTCCACATCGGTAATGCGCATCGGCCCCTTGGCATCCATGTCGTCCTTGAACATGCTGCGCGCACGCTCGGACATGTTGCCGAAAAACTTTTCCTTGACCTCGTCGCCGGCGCCCTTGAGCGCAACCATGAGCTGATCGGTATCGATATTGCGCATGAGCGTCTGTATGCCACGGTTGTCCATGGTCGCCAGATTGTCGAAGGTGTACATATTGTCCTGAATACGCATGGTCAAGTCCGGGTCCAGTTTGTTCAGACCCAGAATGACCGACGCCTCCAGCTCGGTCTTGGTCAGGTTCATGATGCGCGCAGCGGCCTTGACGCCACCGAAGCTCGAGGACTTGGTGGACGAATTGGTCGCAAACTGCTTTTTCATGATGGCCTCAAGCTCGCTCATGGCCGACGGCTGGACGGTGTCGAGGCTGGCCACACGCTGCATGATCTCCGGTCGAGACTCGTCGGGCAGGTAGGTCAGCACATCAGCCGCCACTTCGTACTCGAGCACCGACAAGATGATGGCGATCACCTGCGGGTGCTCGCCGTCGATCATGTCGGCAATCGAACGGGGATCCATCCAGGCTAGGATGTCCAGCCCTTTGGTGCTTTGGCCGGGCATGATGCGGTTGAGCACGGAGGCAGCTTTATCGTCGCCGAGCGCCCGTTTGAGCACTTTCTCGACATAGTCGGTGGTCCCCAAACCGAGCGAGGTCTGCTTCTTGATGGTGGCCACAAACTCGTCGAGCACCGCATTGACCGCCTCTTGCGAAAGGTCGGCCACGGAAACCATGGCCGCGCCCAGAGCCTGTACCTCCTTGGGGTTGAGGAAGCGAATGATTTCCGACGCTTGCTGTTCACCGAGCAGCAGCATGATCACGGCCGCGCGCTGCGTGCCGCTGAGCTCGGCCATTTCGCGCTCGAGAGCCAGCTGCAACTCCTGCGCTTTGGTGTCTTTGACCTCATCTGCCATGGCGATCTCCGTCTGTAAACGCAGGCCTTAGGCCACGCCGATCATTTTCTTGAGCACACTGGCCACCCGAGACGAGTCTTCCGCCACGATCATGCGAACCAGCGCGACTTTGTCATCATAAGAGTTGGCGGTATCGAGCATTTCCATGGAAATGGTCGACTTCTTGGGCTTGAGCTTGGCCTTGAGCTGCTCCAGCGTTTCGCCTTCACCCAATTGGATGGCGTTAATCTCGTCGGGCGTCAACTCGCCATCAGGCAAAGGTTTGGCCAAAGCCAGGGCGGCAGCCTCCTGGGCCTCCTTGTCGCCGTGGATCGCATGCATCACCGCCGGACGCACGATCAGCAGCAGGAAGGTCAGAAAGGCTACGGCCAACAGGCCGCTCTTGAGGTTGCTCATGATGCCTTCGTCGCGGTACCAGGCCACGCTCAAGTCGGGGGTCAATTCAGGCTCAAACTTGGCAGCCACCACCGTGACCACATCCCCGCGCTGTTCGTTGTAGCCCACCACACTGCGCACCAGATTTTGCATGCGCTCGAGCTCCTCGGGCTTGTAAGGGTTGGGCTGGGGCTCGGGGGCTTCGCCCTTTTCATTTTTGGGTCCCACGATCGGAGCGCGCTCGTTGATCACCACCGCCACAGACAGGCGCTCAACCGTCCCGGTGGCGCTGCGTACATGGCGAACCGAGCGGTCGAGCTCGTAGTTGCGGGTCTGGCGCTGGGACGACACATTGCGGTCCGTACCGCCCGGCGTGGTCGCAGCAGAGGTATTGGTGGAGGCCGTCGGCGGCGGCGGCGGCGTGTTTGAAAGCGCTCCGGGTACCCCCGCGGCTTCTCGTGCAGCGGTGCGTTCCTCGGCCAGGTTCTCGGAGCGGGTTTTAGGCCCCTTGTCCCGGTTGTCGAAATTCTCGGTGGTGGTCTCAGCCTGGCTGAAATCCAGACTCAGATTGACCTGCGAGCGCACATTGGATTCGCCGGCGATCGGGGTCAGTAAATCGTTAACCCGCTGGCGCAGCAGTTCTTCCATCTTCGCCTTGTGTTCGGCCTGGGCCGAGGTCAGGCCCAGGGGGCGCAGCTCCGACGATTCGGTAATCAGCTTGCCCTGGTTGTCAACCACAGAAATGTTTTCAGTGGTCAGCAGCGGGACACTGGAGGCCACCAGGTTCACAATGGCCTGCACCTGTTGTGGCGTCATGATGCGACCGGGGTGCGGCGTGATCACCACCGAGGCCTTCGGCGGTGTGCGGTCGCGCACGAAAGCCGACTGCTTGGGCAGGGCCAAATGCACCCGGGCGGCTTGAATGGCCTGAATGGCCAAAATGCTGCGGGCCAACTCGTGCTCCATCGCCGCAACATAGCGCACCTGCTCCATAAACTGGCTGGTAGTCATGGCCGATTGCTCGCGCAGCGACTCCAGACCGGTCGGGGGCGACTTCGGAATGCCCTTGGAGGCCAGGAAAATCCGCGCTTCGTGGTAGCGCTGCGTGGGTACGGTGATCTGACCCGTGCTTGAATCAATTTGCGGCT
>Ga0194115_10006526_pt1 | contig 11808 bp, 3 predicted proteins | sample TA2MahsurfametaG_3_FD_148656 | JGI IMG/M metagenome (GOLD analysis project Ga0194115, IMG submission 148656) | Freshwater microbial communities from Lake Tanganyika, Tanzania - TA2015002 Mahale S4 surface | ecosystem: Environmental > Aquatic > Freshwater > Lake | place: Tanzania: Lake Tanganyika... | reverse complement strand
TTTCTATCGGCTAGGGTCCTATTTCTTCAATTCTTACAAGATTATGAGTTTGCTTATCGTCAGCTCCTATTTATTCTTCTGTTTGGTAATCCTATTTTGCTATTTATGAGTCAGACTACTCTTATTGTCTTCCTTCTTAGACTGACCACGGTTTTAGAATTTTCTGTTTCTATCTCTATCATATGGCTTCCTTTGAAACCTCGAAGATTGTTGCCTATTATTTTTATCCTTGTATGAAGAGTTTCTTTTGTTATCAATCTGTTTGCTCTTTTTTGAAAAGGACGATCTTTTGAATGGAGACCTTTGCTTTTTGCCTTTCATTCTACTGAATGTATTTAATATATTTATTTTATAAGGTTTGTTAAAGTTTGCAAAAAATAAAAATCATAATTTTATCCATTTTGATATGTATTAGCTCTTAGGATCTGGCAGCTTTATCTATGAGTTTGGGTCGCTGTTCCAGCTTCTGTTGCCTGTAAAACGAGTAGAGTAAGATCGATCTTGGCTGTCCCTTATTTTGTGTGGATAGTAAGGGTTTTTCTGCGCTGCTTCATGACTTTGATTCAAAATTGAGACCCCGCTGTGCCCCAGCAGTGAATAATTGCGATAACGTTAATGGTCAGTATACTAGTTTCTTTTTTGCTGATTTCTTTAATGAACCAGCCTGGAAATCCCTGTCTGTTAGCTGATTAATTTGAGAGTGTTTTTGTATGGGTCTCGCTGGTATACTACTTTTTGTGGTTTGGGTTCAGGCAGGTACCATTCATACTCCATGTTGCGTTACGTCTTTTTGGCATCTCTGCGGATCTGTTCGTCTAACTTGTTTTTGTAGTAGCCCTTCTCGAAAATAGTTCTCCTTGATGTGGTGCCTGCATATTAAGTGATTTACCTTGAATATCGCTTGTGTACAACGATCTCATAAGTTTTACTATATTTATTAATTTTATGATGCCTATAATATTTAATCAGTCACATTTTATAGCATCTTAAAGCTTATATTACGACAAATAATACTCTAAAAATTTATTACTCTTTATTGCCCTTTTTTAATCATATCTTCTAATGAAGATATTTTGCATAGTGAACGATGATTATTTTTCATGTTTGTGAAAAATTTGAAGAATGATAGATCGAGATTTATTGAATTTTACCCCTAGTATTATTCAGAGTTAATGGATAATCCGGGATATAGATTAGCCTAATTGATAGGAATGATTAGGATAATATAATAATTAACATTTTTCGTAATATAAACATCAATAGCAGTCATGCAGAGAAACATCAAATTGTGTCTTACTGGCGCATGCGGTAAATTAGCCTACTCCCTTTTCATCCCTATTTGTTCCGGTCTCATCTTCGGCCAAAACGTGTCCATCGACTTAAGGCTGGTCGATCTTTCCGACAAATACGATCAATTGAAGATCATTCATGAAGAGCTCAGCTAATGCTGCTTCAAAAATGTCAGTAAAATTAACATATTCGACGAACGTGATCAATAAAAACCCTTTTAGGACATCGATCTGGCCCTCTTCCTCGGAGGAATGCCCAGGAAGCCTGGCATGGAAAAGAAATAGGTGTTCTAGATCAACGCCTAAATATTCCAAAGGTAGGGACGATATCTGTAGAAAGTGGCAAAAACAACCTGCAAGAGTTTAGTGATCGCAAATCCAGTAACGTTCATCTAATATAGAGTTGCACCAATTGTATGATTTTGGCGAACAACGCCCCCAAAATCCCCAAATAAAATTTTACATGTTTAACTAGACTCGACTACAATAAATTCTTAGGTTTCGTATCAATCATCTAATCTAGATATCTAAGCACTTGGAGTGCCAAACCAACCAGATTAAAAATATAATTTTGTGGGGCAATCATTCCCGCAAGAAATTTTTAGATGCAAATAATATAGAAGTTAGCAACATGGATCACGGGCAAGTGCTCTAGAAATTGAAAACCTTTGATTTGAAGAGTATTGAGAAAGTTATGTACGAGCGTGGCGGCTATATTTTGTAGAAATCTAATGGAAACTGTATAATTTCTGCCACGACAGCGATCATTGACCACCTACATGACTGGCTGTTGGGCAGTGAAAAGATAGTATCGATGGGAGTGTACCTCACTAAGGAGACATACGGTCTGCCTTAAGGTATATGTTTTTCGATGCCTACGCGGTGTTTGGGCAACGGCAGATACGAAATAGTTGAGAACATTGAGCTAAATCAATAGCAGAAAACGAGAATCGCTGAGAACAAGTAGTAGTTATTGAAGGAAAGAATGATGGTGACTGAGTTCAATAACGTTTCTAATTGATTCATGATAGATATCTAACTTTATATGTTTAACAATATAAGCATCTTCAATCAAGAACAGACATCTATAACTTTATGTTTGTCAGATATGCTTGAGGCCTAGTTTCATTATCTACTAATTGCTGTTCCTCTTCCACTCTCCCACCAACTTTTCCTTAGTCTCCTTGACTTTTCCCAGTCCCTCTCTGTACTACTTCTCCACCTTTCCTCTTTTATCAGCCAGCTCTTCCTTCATCGCCAGGTAGGCACTTCTAAACTTATTGACTTCCTCAAGATGTTTTATTAGTCTTAACTTTTCTTGTTCGTAGCTGGTCGTAAGTTACTTTTGCAACTCTGAGTATTTCGAGCTGATCTTTTGCTGTTCAAGAGAAAGTACGTATGCTAATTTCTTTTGTTATTCCTATTAGAATTATTGCACTGCGTTTTAGTATTTTTAGACTTTCAGCGATTCTACCTTAGAACTCAAGGAAGAGCACTGTTTAAACAATTCATCCTAATCTGAAGATTCATTCTCGACTTTGCCACTTCTTTTGGCGTTAACACCATTATTATTATTAGTGTTTGCTTTATTGATTGTGTTAGACTTTTCTAATGATTTTTATTTACGACTCATTCTTGATCTGCTGTTGCTCAAGTTCCTAGCCTATACTTTATTGCTGCTTTCATTTGCAAAGTTACCATTATCCTATAAGTGTCCTCTATTATTCATGATGATATTGCTATCAATATTCAAAGTATTATTATTCTGAGCTTGATCTTTCTCATAAGAGTAAGAATGCGGCTGTAACTTATTGATTGGTGTTTATAGAGACTCATTTCCTTATCTTTTTTACATCTGTAACTATTATTGGTGGATATATTATTCGTATTACTTAAGTTTCTATTGCTGCTTCTATGATATATACGATGCGAGTGATTGTTTGGGCTGCTATATCCTTTCGTAGCTTGGAATCTTTATTTACTATTCTTCTATTTATTACTATTGAGCAGTGTATTTGTTGTACTTGGGACTAGACTCGTACCTTTCTAGGGCCAGACTTAAAGAACCACTTTTGGTTTGTTTGTCGGGGTGCACTTTCATTCAGATCAAATTTAAATTTATAATAAATTATTCAATTATATTGGTAAAGCTAATATAGTCTTAGATAATGTAGACATTTCATTACTAATTGACTTAGAAATGGGCATAATATAAAAAGATATTATCATTCACAGGATCATCTGCTTTATATTATCTCTTTTCCGCCTCTGTCTTTACTTCATAGAGTGGATATTGCTCTGGAAGGGCTCTTTCATCTGCTTTATTATTACCGAATTCGTAAAGTCTTTACTTATGTCTAGGATGTTGCTGATGTTATACTTGCTCTTGAAAAACAAGTTCTGATCGATATTTTTATTGTTTTTAGTGTAAATACTCTAATTATCAGTGCCTTTTATTGGAATTATGTTATTTTGGGTCGGTTTTATCATTTTTTAGGTCATTAGCTCAGATATTATACAGTTTTTATCTTCTTTCAATAAGTTTGTATTTGGGCTGTCTTCTTCAAGGATTTTTTAGTTGCTAGGAGTGCAGCTGTTGGGGTTGAAGCCAGACTGTCTCTTGCAGCTCCTAGCCAATCTAATCTTCTGCTCAAGGTAATTATCGGGAGATATGATGCTTTAGCTCTCAAGTTGATTGATCGTATTTACGCTCCTGAAGTAAATGCTTTCGACTGTCGAGCATCTCTTCTAGGCAGACTAGACAGACTCTTCTTCCCCACTGCCCTTGTAAATCAGATACTTTATCATTTTGGCCCTATTCTACTCAACATCTTCCTAGGAATAGTCTCTGAACCTACCTTTTTTCTTGGTAGATACAAAGTCTGAGTCGATTGAAACTTTTTTAGGAATCTACGCTTAATTAAATAAAGGCTCGAGTTATCTGTACAAACTCAGCGTCTTTTTCGCCGGCAATTAATTTATATCATGTACGCTTTATTAGATATTTAGCTTTTGTATGTTACTATTGCTCTGGTATTTTGGCGATCCGCTGGCCATGTTTCTTGGCGTTAAGTAAGGCGAATATATATTCTATTGTTAGGGAGAAACTTCTTGTATCTCTTCAAAATTTAACTTAAAATTCCCAAGAGGGTTATTATTCGTCTTTTTTTCCAAAGGTCTATCAAAGATAACTCTTTTTTAGTTGGTCTTATCGCTGAGGACATAAAGATTGGCCTCTATAGGATGATTTTTGCAACTGGGAATGTTGTGCTCTGAGTCGTTGACAAGATGGCTGAGCTTGAGGTCACTGTTTGAGTGTAGGTAAATCCCTGAAGACTTTCGTTTGTTGATGGCATTGTTGGACTTTGAGTACTAGTATTCAATGATTTACCCTTAAGTTAAAAGCTATTCTTGATTAGTGTTCCTAGTAAGGTGTCTGAGTTCTACTGTAGACTCGATAGGAATATCTATTTCTGATATCATTTGTTTGACTGAACTAATGTTGAATACTTACTCTTCGTCATTTTAAGACCCATACTTTCCATTCATTTTAGTGTAGTGCTTGGATTAATACTGATCGTTATTGTCTCTTTGTCTTCCAGCTCTACTGCTTACCCTCCTACTTTATATATTATCTTCCTCTTCCTCTTCATACTCCTGACTGTCTATGTAGCACATATACACTTCCTCTCTCTCTTGGCAGTACACGAAAATGTCAGTCTGTGTGAACTGAACACAACTCTCGTAAAAAGTGACCCCGATCTCAAAGTATGAGGCCAAACATTAATACATTTCCTTTATTGATACCTCCTCTTCAAATGACTCACAGACTCCTGCGTTTATGAGAATCGATCTTACGAATATGATAAGGAGCTGCTACATGACTGGGTATTTCAGCAGTGATTCATTGACAGAATTTTGGCATTCCCCGAGCTCTTACAAGAACTAGGTTATCATCTTTTTGACTTTCGATGGGCTTAGATTTATGTTGCTAGAGAGACTGCTGTTTTTCTTGTGGTGCTATGCAGATGAGCTGTTCTTTTTTAATTTATTATTATCTTGCTGAGGGACGATATACGAGTAATTTTGATGTTTTCCACCCATTAGTACATTCTAATCTACATAAAAAGTGAACTCTTAATCATCAATCAAATCGTATATCTTCTACAGATAGCTCTAGTAGTCTTCGTCCTCAGTCTCAAAAATTAACTTCAGTAGTTGGTAGTAAAATATTATCTCGTATGCGTATCGATTATCCTTAAAAACTTTAATGTGTCTATCATTATCGAGTAAGTTTTCATCAAAGAAACGCGGGTAGCAACTGGCCTAAACGAACAGCTCAGGCTACTCCACAGTCGAAGAGGGCTTAGTCGCGAGGTATGATTTGAGTTAGCTGTGTTTTCGCTTAGATTTTCTTAGCTTTCTTTCCATTTTGTATTTATAGAAAATTTATGTTAAGAAGAAAATATAGTAAAATCAGCGAAGAAAAATAGACGAAATAAGGAATAGCAAAATTAGACGTCAAAAACGAAATTATAAATGACTTGAATAGTTCTTTGTTAAATATAATCATCAAAAGTACTCAAAAATAGGTGATTGGAATGTTATGATTGTAATTTGTAGTATACCAATACAAATATAAATAATTTCATGATTAATTGCTTTATGACTCATAAATCTTATAATGTGCAACTTAATAAAATATAATAATTTTGGCGGTCAAACAAGTTATTCATCAAAATGCCAAATTGTGTTTTCTCTTTCATTTTTGTATAATGGTGCTTAAAAACGTGAAGTTTATAATAGTATTTGAATTTAGAGTCAAAATATTTATAATTTGAAAGTGAGAGCCTGCTAATAATTAAATAATATTAATATACGCATACAACAAATCCAACAATGCAGAATTTCTACGACTAAGACGAGCTCACCAGCAAGAAAATCAACAGGGAGTTCTATCTAAATGAGGAGAACCCCTACATCATCAACGAACTCTGCAGCTTCGAGAACAGATAGATGTATATGAAGCGGCTTGGGAGGAGCAAAGTCAACGAGAAGAGCGAGACCATGAAGAAGATCTCGAAGATGAGTGAGAAAGTACCCTAGAAATATCACTACTACTTGGCCAAAGTCAAAAACATGTGCGAAAAGCCTGGAAGCAAATGACAGGTCTATGATTATTATACTATTTATAGCTTATTTGCTCAATAAATCACTAGTTTTATATAGAATGCCTCTTTATTTGTCTAAAAAATAAAAAATGTTTCATATTTTAAATAGCAGTCTATTATAAATTGACCAGTTTGATATATTTTTTGAAGCGATATAACTATAGAAGACAGGAAGTATCATTATTTCTATTATTTCTTGGGCATCTAGCCTATAACTTAGCTCCTGTGCTTAAATGTATTTTCTGTATAAGATATGCGTTACCCATGAACAATTCTGCGTTTCCCAGAAACTCCTTCTTGTCCACCTTTCTTCTCTTGTCGATCCTACATCAGAAATGTCTTACTATTGTTGTCTCTATTGCCAATACTATCTCTGCTACTGCAGGTTATACTCGTTGCCAAGCCCCCAAATTTATATTCTCTTTATGTTTAGCTTGCTCGTCGAAGGAGTCACTAAACTCCCCAGCCCATAGGTTTCATCTCTACAGTTAAATACAGTGGATTTTTCAATATCTTAATCTATCCAGAGCTTGAAATCCTTCCTGAGATCATTCCCACCAAAACCTAATCCTTTCCTCTTCTTGCTCTTTTACTACGGAATACTATTCAAGTAAAAGTAGTTCTTGCCGCCATTACCTTTACTTGTCGTGAAGAAAGAAATATGAGGTTTTGCAGAGAATACGAAGCCAGTAATATCTCCTTGGGAAGTAGTAACGTCCCTAATTGGTCCATTTTGATATGCTCCTAACACGTAATTTTATTTTTATCCCTTTCTAAATATAAGAATACTGTACTAATTCTTTTAAGAATGGTGGACGAGAATCATCCAGGGCCCAGTGTAGCCCACGATTTGTTTGTATATCGACTGGAACCCAATGCCGAATCTTTAAGTACTATACAGTTAACATATTTCAGGATCACTAAGTTTGGGATACTTTAATGCCAGTATAATCGCATCTTTTTTGATGATCTTAGATGTAAATTTCTTTAGAATATGCCCCTCTTTTTATAAATTCTTGAACTTAACCAGATAAAATTGTCTTAGATACTTATCGATATAGGGAAAATACTCCTTCAAATTGGTCGTAAACTATAGAACCGAGTATTCTTAAGATTCTCCGATCTAAATGTGTATAAACTTCAGTAATCTCTAGAAAGAAGATTCCTCTTTTTAAGGCTATTTTACGAATAACATAAAGAAATTATTGAGTAAATTTTACAGCTAGAGCTTATTCATCTTCTTTTTTTAGTACTCCGCATGATTCATTTTCAGAACGATCATGAAGAACCTATCTAAGATAGATACATCCTGAGAGTTGTTTTTGGCGTATTAGTTGATCGTGTAGTTGGAATCACCTTTCCTGAGGAACAATATCATTTAGAGAAAAGCAGGTAGTTGTTTGGAGGCTAGAGGGAAGAGATGGAAGAGGTTCTAGACAAAGAGAGGGTTTTAATGAATTAGTTCTATGAAGAAGTTGGGATTCTTTGAAAGCAGTTAAAAAGATGGCGTGTATTCTTTGGATATAGTGTCGTTTCCAGTTAGATTTGATTTTGGCTTTTATGCTTGTGAGTATTTGTTGCCCATTTAATTTATTAAAATTTAATCGGTAATAAACGTTGCCTAAAAATATTATCATACCTCAATCTGAAACTATCAAAATCCTTAAAAAATGATTTATAAAGAAAATAAAATAAAGATTTTTATTAACAACTTATTCTGAATATAATGTATTTTATATCATAGTTTAGATCTAAGTTTACTTGTAGCTTCTCTAATGATATCTTACTTTTAAATGTTGGCCTCGACATGGTCCTTATTTTGCTGCCTTTGGCTCATTTCAATGAATTTTCGACCCCTCTGGCCCACGTAGTTCACACTTGGCTAGTACATATCATTTTATTCATCCTCCAAAAATTCATTCCAGTGGGCAATCCACCCGAGGGCCCTCGGAATCAAAAAAAGAACTGGAAGCATTTCTGCCTAAAATCCCATCGCGCTATAGATAATTCCAGTGTATAGATCAATGTTGGGAAAAAGTTTTCTGCTTTTGAAATATTAGTCGGCTAAGACAGTCTTTTCCAGCTCTAAGGCCACTTAAAAAAGGGGAGATTTTCCACAAATTTCAAACACCTGTTCAGCGATCTAAATCAATTAATCATTACTTTTTTTATAATCTTTGTACGAGGATCATGATGCTTGTAGCATCGATGTCCAAAACCGTAAAGGTTTTTCTTCCTATCTTTAACATCCTGAATTAGTTTGGGAATATTTTCTTTACACTTAAGCTCTTGCATTTGTCTGAGAGTTGCCTAATTGGCACCACCGTGTCTGGGTCCGTAGAGAGCTCCTGCAGCCATGGCTGTGGAGGTATAGACATCGGCTCCAGAGCTAGTCATGTGTCTCATGAAAGAAGTTGAGCAACAGGTCTCGTGTTCTGCGTGCAGGATGAACAGGACTTCTATGGCTCTTGTTAGGACTGGGTGAGGTCTGTAATGAATGTCGTTAGAGTAGTCTTTCATGTACAGGAAGTTTTAGACATAGCCAAGGTGTTTTGCAGGGGCTACATACTATCTTCCTATTCTATGTCTAAAAGAGTTAGCTGCTATAGAGGGGATGGTTCCCAATATTCTATAGATCTGTCTATTCTTATATCAAGCATCAATATTAGTAGCACTGTCCTGTCTTTAGGAGGCCTCGTTTTTCAGAGCGGATAGAGCTGAGATGCAGGCGATCGAAATCCCCATCGGATGAGCGTCATACCTAAATGATTTTATCAATTTCTAAATCTCAACGGGCAACTCGCTATGCTACATTACACTAAATCTTTAACAAATTACCTTTTGCTGAAATATGCCATCTGATGGCTTGAGGGAAGCTCTCCGTGAATCAACAGGAATGCCACTTCCAAAAGATTCGAGTTTTCTGCAAGTTGTTCGATTGAATAGCCTCGGAATTCAAGCTTTCCTTTGTCACCGTCTGCGTTGCTGATCTTGGTAGAATGGCTAATGGTCTCCTTGAATCCTGGGTCATAAAATTTGAGAGGCTGATGGTTTTCATCTTCTATCCTTGCTAGCTCTTTGGTGTTGAAGAAGTAGCTATAGTTGGATTCTTTCAGCGTTACTTCGTAATTTTTGCCAGTTCTGTTATCTACGACCTTTAAGCTTTCTCCCTTGTAGGCGGCTAGTTCTTAAGCGGATGTTTTCCCTAAGAAATTTTCATGTTTCTACAGTCTTTCCATTTTTAAAATGAACATCAAAAAGTAAATCATTTGAATATTCCCGTCGATCAGCAAGACACCACTATAACCCCAGAAACAAAAAGGTCGCAACACTTTTGAAATTCTGTACTTCGAAACCAAGTGAAAAAGTATTTTGAGACAAGATAGCATTCCAAGAGAACTTACGATGTTTACTGTGAACAAATACAAGCAATTTGTCAGCAAAGTTTCTCCTTTTCCTTCTTTCTCAATGAACTTTGCCCTCGAATAAGCTTTTGTTGTGTCTAATTTTTGTTGAATTTTAGTGATTTGTTCATCGATCTTAGTTAAATTTTAGATTTCGACTAAATCTAAAGGATTCCATTTTTAGCTTTCTAACATACTGATAAAATTAAGAAAACTATTGAAGGAAGGAGTGTAATTTCTTTCATGATAAGAATACAACCAAAAATCATCGATGTTCGGGAAGAAAAGCATTATAAACTTGAATATTTGCCTACTAAGAGGAATTTTATTGATAAACTTAGTATTAGGGTTATTAAAAATTTCTTAAATAGTTGTATTTAAATGTATACCGATTTGACCAATAATATTGTTGAAGGCAAAATTAGCAGTATTATTCATGAGATTACAGTATCCTGAATTCAATTCATATCCATAATAACAGGAAAGACAACTGTTTGACTCATTACAGCTCAAACAATTACTTGAGCAATTCATACAGGCAAAAGTCTGAAGACTAAAGAATTTTTCGCTAGGACATTGAGGAAATCCTAAACACTGAGAAGTGTTCGGATTTAAAGTATAACCTGTCAAGCAGGACGTGCAAATCGTAGAATTTGTACAGTTTTTGCAGTATGTTGGACAAAGCTTGCATTCAAAAGACTATTCGTAAACACCATAACGAATACAGCCATCAATATTAGTAGAATGTAATTAAACATTGAAAGGATAAACAAGGGTCTGAAGAAGGATAACTTAAGATTTTGAAGAATAAATAAAATCTGTTTAGTCATAAAAAAATTCGTTGAAAGTAAGGGATAAGGAAGTTTAATTGAAAGATGATACATACATACCCGTCTTTATATTAGAGTTGAAAACAAATTTCAAAAATATTATTTATTAAGCCCTTAAAAAATGCATCGCGTGCTGCCCATTTAAATTCAAATAATTTAACGAAATAACTAAGTGATTTACGAGGTTTATTTTCAAGAGCAAGCCCGTGCTATCCAAAATATACAGGAAATTTTCATTTTTATCTAGACAAAAGCATTGATAGTCACTGTGAACCAGGTTGATTGTCTGAAAAGTACTGAAATTTTGAGGAATATTATATTGATGAGTGTCTCTTATCTGAATGTAATTAGCTCCTTTGAAAAATGTAATTAGCTTCGTTTAGCCCCAGAAAAGTAAGTGTTAAGTAGCTTGTGGAGCTGAGAATAGTACATTCATATTTTTGGGATTCTGGCCCTATAAATCGTGATAAAAGACAGGATTATTATTTCCGTTTGGATTCTTCATGTAGAATATTTGATTTCTTTTTGAATAAATCCCATCGAATATTATGGGAGAGTCGTACATATTGTAAAAAGTCAGATTTTCTAGATAAAAAAGAAATATTTTATTATTTTCTTATACAGAAAACATATTTTCATAAAAGTTTATTCGAGGACTGCTAATAGAGTAGTTCAAACTTATTTCGTTAAAAATTTCTTGTCCAGGCAGACTGTTTGTTATACTCCATTTGCTTATTTGTAGAATTTGGCTATATTTACAAAATATGTAAATATCTGCATATAGATGCGAGGTAGCCACTATCTTTGTTGCAAAATACTAACATCCAGAAATGAAACTCGGAGTAGTGAAACTCGCACTATAAATTAGAGCGAAGTAAGTGGCTACGAAGATGATTTTATCGAGAGAACTTCTATGAAACATTTAAAATCTAATTCTATAATTATAATTTAAAATGTATATATAACTGAATTTCTATTTATAAATTTATGAATAGAAAATAATATTGATGCAGACCTCTAAAAAATCGATCTTTTTATCTATGGCTTGCAACAAAACAATTTACGGTGTATTTTTAAGTAAAATTTACGGTTTTAACAAATAAATAAATTTATT
>Ga0194115_10006524_pt1 | contig 11809 bp, 20 predicted proteins | sample TA2MahsurfametaG_3_FD_148656 | JGI IMG/M metagenome (GOLD analysis project Ga0194115, IMG submission 148656) | Freshwater microbial communities from Lake Tanganyika, Tanzania - TA2015002 Mahale S4 surface | ecosystem: Environmental > Aquatic > Freshwater > Lake | place: Tanzania: Lake... | reverse complement strand
ACAGGTACTCAAGGCACTACAGGAACTCAAGGATCTGAAGGAGCACAAGGAACCACCGGAGCAGGTACTCAAGGAACCACAGGTACTCAAGGATCTGAAGGAGCACAAGGAACCACCGGAGCAGGTACTCAAGGAACCACAGGTACTCAAGGAACCACAGGTACTCAAGGATCTGAAGGAGCACAAGGAACCACCGGAGCAGGTACTCAAGGAACCACAGGTACTCAAGGAATAGCGGGTTCATTATCAAATTATTCAAGAAAAACAGCAAACTATACTGCTGTTGCAAAAGATCAACTCATTGCTGATACATCAGGTGGTACATTTACAATTACGCTACCAGCAACACCTTCAACTGGAGATTTAGTTCGAATTGTTGATGGGGCAAGTTGGGCGACAACTAATCTCACAATAGGAAGAAATGGATCTACAATTGAAGGAACTGCAGAGGATTTAACTGTAGATATTGCAGGTATCAGTCTTGATTTTGTTTACGATGGCACCACATGGGAAATTTATCCATCAACAGGATTGAGTATTCTTTCTCCAGTTAATACAACAGCAGATGCAACATACTATCCACTTTTTGTTGATGGAACTGGAGGAAATAGAACTCCAAATGTAAGAACAACATCAACAGCATTTAGTTTTAATCCATCAACTTGCACGTTAACGTCTGTCGATTTTAACTCCACATCTGATATTAACTTAAAAACAAATATCCAAAAGATTGAAAATGCACTGGAAAAAGTAGATCAACTTGAAGGTATTAAATTTAACTGGAAAAAAGACAATCGCCCTTCAGTTGGAATTATCGCTCAAGACGTTGAAAAACTTTTCCCAGAGTTGGTTAGTGAATTGAATGGAGAGAAATCTGTTAATTATAACGGTTTGATTGGACTTTTAATTGAAGCAATAAAAGAACTAAATACGAAAATCGGAGGTAATTGATAATGGCTATTCTCAGTAATATTCTTGGCGCTGCATATCAGGGTACTCAAGGAACCACCGGAGCAGGCACTCAAGGAACTACAGGTACTCAAGGAACTCAAGGAACCACAGGTACTCAGGGAACCACAGGTACTCAAGGAACTCAAGGAACTCAAGGTGTTCAAGGAACTCAAGGAACCACAGGTACTCAGGGAACCACAGGTACTCAAGGAACTCAAGGAACTCAAGGTGTTCAAGGCCGCCAAGGAACCACAGGTACTCAAGGAACTACAGGTACTCAAGGAACCACAGGAGCAGGCACTCAAGGAACCACAGGTACTCAAGGATCTACAGGTACTCAAGGATCTACAGGTACTCAAGGATCTACAGGTACTCAAGGATCTACAGGTACTCAAGGATCTACAGGTACTCAAGGAACCACAGGACCCACTGGAGGATCTAATACTCAAGTTCTATTCAATTCTGGTGGATCTACAACAGGTTCGTCAAGCTTAACTTTTGACGGAACAAACTTAACTTGCGGTGGTAATGTCACTGCATTTTCAGACGAAAGTTTGAAAGAAAATATTGAAGTTATTGAAGATGCTTTGAATAAAGTGCAAAAACTTCGTGGAGTTAAATTTAATCGCAAAGATCTTCCAAGTAATGAAAAGTTTATTGGTTTAATCGCACAAGAACTCGAACAAGTTCTCCCCGAAGCTGTCGTTCATAACAATAATGGTATAAAATCAATTTCATATGGAAACATCATTGCTTTGGTTATAGAAGCAATCAAAGAACAACAAGTTCTAATTACAAATCTTCAAAACGATATTGCAAAAATTAAAAATACATTATGACTACTCCATCAGGAACAATTAGTTTATCTCAAGTCAACACGGAGATAGGAAATCCGACAACGACTAACATCACATTGAATAACACTGCAGTGAGATACCTTGCAGGCCCTCCATTTGCTCCGAGTGGAAGTGCAATCAGTATGAATGATTTGAGAGGAAGAACAGCACAAATACAAGCGACTGGTGGGAATGATGTTATTACTACAGGAACTCATAAGATTCACGTATTTACTAGTCCAGGAACTCTCACCGTTAATTTTGTTTACCCTTCAGCAAACACCGTTGAATATTTGGTTGTTGCTGGAGGCGGGGGCGGTGGAACTTCTACTTCACCAAACTTCAATGGAGCAGGAGGAGGTGGTGGTGGATTTAGAACTGCTACGGGATTTCCTGTTTCAACTGGTGGTTCATATCCAGTCACAGTTGGTGGCGGTGGCCCTGGTGGAACACCAACGACTCGATCAGGAACAAAAGGAACAGATTCGGTATTTTCAACAATAACGTCTACTGGTGGAGGATTTGGTGCAGGAAGAACACCAACAACTCCTACAGTTGCGGGTGGACCTGGTGGATCTGGTGGTGGTGGTAGAGGATCATCTGCAGCTGGAGGAACTGGAAATACTCCACCCACAACACCTTCTCAAGGAAATAGCGGTGGAAATGGAGCACCGCAAGCTGGTGGTGGTGGAGGTGGTAGAGGAGCAGTAGGCACTAACGCAGCTCCAAGCACAGGAGGAGCTGGTGGTGTTGGTTCTCCAGTAACTTGGGTTCCCGCATCATACGGAACAACTGGGCCTGCACCAGGAAGATACTTCTCTGGTGGTGGAGCGGGTGGTGGGCCCTCATCATCATCCTCAGGTGGATCTGGCGGTGGAGCACCAGCACCCCCGAGTGCTTCACCAGGAACAGCAGGAACCACTAACACTGGAGGAGGTGGTGCAGGAGTAGCAGGAAACACTCCAGGTAGAACTGCTGGTGCTGGTGGATCTGGAATTGTAATTGTTAGGTATCCATTCGTTTAATTAATCATATGGCTCATTACGCAGAACTTAATCAAAACAATGAAGTGATTCGTGTCCTTTATATGGATAACGAAATAATCACCAATGAAAATGGTGAAGAAGACGAACAACTTGGAATCGCTCACTTGCATTTTCATCACGGATCAGAGAGAAAATGGGTAAGAACTTCATATCGAGGGAACTTTAGAGGTAGATATGCTGGAATTGGAGATCTTTATCGAGAAGATATTGATAAGTTCATAACTCCAAATTCACCATATCCCTCTTGGATTATAAATGAAACTAATGGAGAGTGGGAATCACCCATTTCAAAACCAGAACATACAGAAGAATATCCAATCGATCAGTATTATTATGACTGGGATGAAGATCTTTATCAACAGGATAATACTAAAGGTTGGTTGCTATTACCAATTGAGTTTTAATTAATTACGCATATGAATATAAAATTTTTAAGTGAACCATATACAACTTGTATGGAGAAACATAATAGTTTTGGATGTTATCTCTCTTTAAAAATTTCATCAAAAGATTTTGAAAGTGGAATTCGTGAGTTTTATGAGGATCATCATTTCATTATCGCATTCAATATGTTTGATCCAGAATGGGATGAAAAACTCCAACTAGAAGCAATATCTAAAAAACTTATACTCATCTATCATTTTAATCCATCAGATGAGAATTTAATTATTGTATATAAGAATCATAAAAAAGTTTATCTACCAAACAATAAACACGTTGTTCTTCCTCCTGGATCAATTTTCGTATATGATAAAAGCAAAATAAAGATTTCCTATTAGTCAAAAATGGTGTATAATGTATTGTAAGTAGATTGAGGAGAGTGAAGATTTGGCTTTTCAAAGTATATGGTACTACACTGGATTACCAAATAAAGTTATCGATCTGATAGAAGAAGATTTAATAGAAAACTTTGATAATCAACTGCAGGATTCTAAAGTTGGTGAAGGTGATTTTGGTGTTGTTGATCGAGACAAAAGAAATGCAAGAAACGCTTGGATTCCTACACACCATTGGATATCTGGATTTGTCTGGCATTACGTGCAAAGAGCAAATCGGGAAAATTTTTTGTATGACTTAACGAACATTGATGGCGAATCTCTTCAATATACTGTTTATGGTGAAGGTGAATATTATGGATGGCACAATGACTCGGGAATTGCTTCACATTACAAACCAGTTTCTATGGGAAATCGAGGACACGGTGAGGATTTATTTCAAGATTTTGTAAATGAAAATTGCGAACGAGTCAGAAAACTTTCATTCAGTTTACTTCTCTCAGATCCAGAAACTTATGAAGGTGGTAATTTACAATTCTTAGATGAAGCAGGAAAACCTTACATTGCACCAAGACAGAGAGGCACGATCATTCTTTTTGATTCTAGAACACAACATCGAGTTCAAAAAATTACAAAAGGAGTTCGTAAAAGTATTGTGGGATGGACTGTTGGCCCTAGATGGAAGTGATGAGGTAAAACAATGCTACAAGAAGAGATTGATTTACAAGAAAGAATTAACGCATATACATCAATAACCGGACACGAACAGTTTGATCGTGATGGATATCTAGTTATTAAAAATATATGGGATCCACAGGATCTTTATTGCGATCCGCCAGAATTAAAAGGACAATATAACTACTACGGAAAAGTTGAAAAATTTTCATATGATCCACTAGAACCTCAAGTTTTAGGATCCACTTCCAGATATTATTATCCGCCATATAAATTTATTCACTCCCAAATTCGTTTGAAGTTGGAGAAAATTCTTGGTAAAAAACTTTACAATACCTATTATTATGATAGATTTTATAATCCAGGACAAAATTTATCCAATCACGCAGATCGTCCTGCTTGTGAGATATCAATTACAATTCACGTAAGTAGTAATTTGAAGGATCCGTGGCCGATCTGGATTAAAACTCCAGACACATATGACAATCCAAAAAAGAAAATAAATATTCTCAAGAAAGGAGAAAACCGCTCCGTAATTCTTCTACCTGGCGACGGAATGATCTATAAAGGATGTGAACGTCCTCATTGGAGAGATCCGATGCCTGGAGTGCAAAAAGATAAAATTCGTAAGTTGTTTAGAATGAAACCTCTTTATTATCATCAAATCTTCTTTCACTATGTTTTATCTGATGGAATTAGAGCAAATCACGCTTTTGATCGGTAATATTTTTTTATGAACTTCGTAAAATTTGTTTTAGATAATGGTGGAACGATCAAACCACTACTAATTGAACCACAGGACTTATCTGGACCATCACTGACTAATCCTTCAGTTATGGTTGTAGACAATAAGATATTCGTAAATATCAGAAACGTCAACTATATCTTATATCATTCAGAACTCAACAGATTTGAACATCTCTGGGGTCCATTATCGTACATTCATCCTGAGAATGATATGCACCTCAGGACTACGAATTATATTGCAGAACTTGATGAGAACTTAAATACTCTTTATTATACAAAAATAGACACATCCAAGTTTGATACTTACGAACCTCAATGGGAGTTTGTTGGTCTTGAGGATGTGCGTTTAATTCAATGGAAGAATAAGATTTATGCAATTGGAGTAAGAAGAGATTTGGATACAATCGGAACTGGAAGAATGGAACTTTCAGAACTGGAGTTTAATGATAATCAAGTGCAAGAAGTCTCAAGATATCGTATTCCAGGACCATTACCTGATAATGAGTATTGTATGAAGAATTGCACTCCGATTGAAGGGAAACCATTTCACCTTCTGAAGTGGACCAATCCTACTTGCTTGATGGAGTTTAATCCAAAAGGAAAACCGACAGAAATCTTTGAGACAACTTCTCAAATACCTGGAATAAACGATATGAGAGGTGGTTCTCAAGTTATCAAATACAAAGACGGATACTTAACTTTAATTCACGAGACTGAATTGTATAATTCAGAACAAGGAAGAAAGAATACAACATATAGACACCGCTTTGTAACTTGGGATAAGAACTTTAAGAACCAAAAGTTCTCCAAATTATTCTCATTCCTGAATATGAAAATTGAATTCAGCTGCGGACTTGCAAAGCATCAAGATGACTTCTTGATTACCTTTGGAGCACAAGATAATGCTGCTTATATCTTAAAAGTTTCACAATCTTTCGTGGAGGATTTTATCAATGAAGGAGCTTATTGAATTTTCATTAGATACAGAAAATGCAGAGAAAAATTATATTCTTGCTAAGTGGTATGAGAACCAAGGACATACTGCACCAGCACATACCTATTATCTCAGAGCAGCAGAACGTTCAAAGGATAATGTACTTGCATACAATGCACTCATAAGAGCATCATTCTGCTATAAGTCTCAAGGTGCAAGAGATGGTACAGAAAAAGTCCTTTTAGAAAATGCACTCAATCTTCTTCCACAAAGACCTGAAGCATATTATTATCTTTCTTTGCTTTATGAAAGAAAGCAAGAGTGGCAGAACTCTTATACCTATGCAAATTTAGGTCTTCATCAGGAAGATACAGAACCAGTCATTCCTGAATTTCATGGAAGATATCTATTAACTTTCCAGAAGGCAGTTGCTGCCTGGTGGTGGGGAAGAGGAATGGAATGTAGAGAACTCTTTCATTCTCTGGTGGATAATCACTGGAATGAAATGGACGAAACTCATAAAAGATCAGTAGAAGATAATATCACTCGTCTTGGTTCAGGTCCGGAGTCATTTGCATTTCATACTTACACAAAAGAAGACCATTCAAAGTTAAGATATAAGTTTAAGAATTCTTCTTTGATTGAAAGAAACTATTCTCAAGTTTATCAGGATATGTTTGTACTTTCAATGACTGATGGAAAGAAGAACGGAACTTTCTTGGAAATTGGTGGGGCAGAACCATTCAAAGGAAGCAATACAGCACTGCTTGAAAAAACCTTTGGTTGGACTGGTGTTTCCATTGAATATGATGAGAAGTTCATTGAAAACTACAGAAACAATAGAACTGCAAAACTACTTCATACTGATGCACTTCAAATTGATTATGAAAAATTACTTCAAGAAAACTTTGAAGGAAATGTAGTTGATTATCTCCAGTTAGACATTGAACCTCCAAGAAATACTTATGAGTGTATGCTCAAGATACCTTTTGATAAGTATAAGTTTGCTGTAATCACTTATGAACACGACTATTATGTGGATGTTACAAGGTCTTTCCGCGAGAAATCCAGAGAATTTCTAAAAAGTCAAGGATATGAATTGGTTGCAAATGACTTATCACCTGACGGCAAATCAAACTTTGAGGATTGGTGGGTACATCCAGACCTGGTAGATAAAACTATTGTTGAAAAAATGAAATCTATAAAAAGTGGTATTCATCACTCAAAAGACTATATCTTAAGTTCAGGAAGAGAGGAACCAGATTTTTTTAAATTAAGTATAAATCCTAAACCAACTTCTTGGATTATTGATAATTTCTATGAAAATCCAGATGCAGTGAGAGAGTTTGCACTCGATCAAGACTATGTTGAAGGTGGATTTGGTAGAGGATTTATTGGAAGAAGAACTGAAAAGCAATTCTTATTTCCAGGATTAAAAGAAAGATTTGAAAAGATAATGGGAGAAACCATTACCAAATGGGAAGAACACGGAATGAATGGAAGATTTCAGATTGCTTGGTCCGGAGAACCATTAGTTTATCACTGCGATAATCAGAGATGGGGTGGAATGTTATATCTTACACCTAATGCACCTTATCAGTGTGGCACGACTTTATATGCTCATAAACAAACCAGAGCAAGAACTTATTATGAAGAAGGATGGGATGCATCTTGGAAAGATATTCCAGGAGATTCACATCTAGATGGAACTCCTTGGGAACCTGTAGATGTTCTTGGAAATGTTTATAATCGTCTTGTAATTTTTGATGCGAGTGCTATTCATTCAGCATCACAATACTTTGGGACGGTTAAAGAAAACGCGAGACTCTGGCAGATGTTCTTTTTCGATGCTGAGTAGACAGTTTTAAAACTGGCACACTAACCTCTCAGAATTACTCTGGGAGGTTTTATAATAGGTGGAGACAGACAAAGACCGATGCGGTACTCCACACTGGACAGATTGATTTTTGTCACATCCTTCGTTTGGATGACTCATTGGGGTGTTAAAGTATCTGCAGTTGCACTCAACGCACTCTTCTGATGCTGACACTATACACCAGTGGATACAACTACAGCAAGCGTCGTTGTGCTGATGCTGTGGAATGGTTTGTTGCAAAGTATCTTCCACGCCACAAACTTGAGATTACAGTCAATCATCGTGGTCTTGCACGAGAGGGTGTCTATGGTTGGTGCTCTATAACGGATTGTAATCATCGCCCTCGTGAGTTTGAGATTGAGTTACATAATCAAATGGACTCTGATTCGTATCTCCAAACTCTCTTTCACGAACTCTATCACGTTTATCAACACGTAATGGGGAATCTTAAGGACAAACACGGCAAACGCCTCTGGAGGGGCATAGACCACACGGAGACGGACTATTCAGACCAACCCTGGGAACGTGAAGCACATCTGATGGAAAAACAACTCTATAATGAGTATCTGGGTATCAACAAAATCACTGCTTTTCCTAATCGCTTGACACAACTCTGAAAACTCTGTATAATGACCTTTGTGGAGGTTAAAAAACTATGATCTCAATGAAAGCTCCAAAGACCAAAAAACATTTTGTTTCTGTTACTCCAATCAGTTCCAAAGCAAAGAATCGCTTTGTGAATATTATGGGGTCTTTTCATACCTGTGAGGTGGAACAAGAAACTGCTGATAAATTCTTTCTTGTTTCCTTAAATAAAATGTACTGCTTCTGGATTCAGAAAGAAGGTAACGAACACTGGAAAATTGAAAAATGACATCACTATTACTTGCTGCTGCACTGATTGCACAAACTGTACCAGCACCAGTTAAACCTAAAATTTATCGCCCCTTTGTATATGAAACTCCATGTGCATTAGACGCTGGTTTGATTACTCAATTTGATACCTGTAAAGTAGTTGAAACCCGTGAAACTGGTGGAGCACTGCGAACTCGTAACATCTATTCTAATAAGTTTGGACTGACGATTAAGTCACGTTTTGATAAAGTCAAAGGGTTTATAACGTGGGACAGTCATAATCAATTCGAATATAAATGGGACTACAAAATTGCTGGAACTGGTGAACAAGGTAACTGGTCATTAGTGATGCCTGGATTCCTGTTGCAGAACGTGAGTTGGGACTAATGGAAGTTACCGAACATAACATTCACGACACAAACTTAAGTCTGAAAGACATTAATGAACTAATTCGTATTACCAAAGAAGAAAGTCATAATCACAAAGGTGATCGCGGTCAACTGTTGTATTATGGTGTGCTGATTGGTAAGTTGGTATGTCTTCGCCACGACTTGATTAAATAGTAATAGAATAGGAGAGAACCAATGGTTACTCTGTTTCTCACGACTATCATCAGTTGCAGTCAAGCAGTTAAACTTTTAGATCGCATTAAATCCAATAGTGCTTTACCAGAATATTTAAAAACTGAATTAATTGAAACTATTCGTGAAGCTATTCCAACCTGTCCTGCGATTGTTAAAAAAGATGGATGAAGCACCTAATGTTAAATGGAACCGAGGACTTGATTTATTCATTGAAAGCGTACATAAACCAGATCACGAATTAAGAAACTGTGCTCATAATCAAAAGTGTTTTAATGAACTGATGTCGGTTCGTGAGAATGTGCTAGAGTATCTAAAACTCTTAAGACGATGAGTGCTTCATACATTTACTTTATTATATTCTTTTGTATTGGTTACTTAGTTGTAACAGACCAATCAGTTGCAAGAGGATTTTATATGCTTACTCAACTTGCAAGAGTACAATATGAGAAGATTAAGTGGTGGACACTTCACAATCCTGCAAATCCGATTGTAAAGTATTTGATGTGGAGACACTCAAATAGACTTGCAAAAGAGTTGATGGATGAGTTACAATCTAAAAATAAATAAACTATATCTAAATCAGGCATATGTTATCCACACAGTACAGACTGAGATTAGAAGGTATTTGTAATAAGATTATCACCGGTGAAGCAGTAGAACTGAATGAAATGATTTGGGCAGAGAAACTTGCAAAGGCAAATCGTTCTGCTGCGACAATACTTCGTCAGGCAAGAAGGAAAGCAGAAAATCCTGATATGGATGCGATGGACGATTTTATGAATCAACTTGATATTGGTGGATTAGGACACGAACGATTTGGTCGCCGTGGTTTTGATAATCCAGATGATCTACACGATTGGTTTAAGCGTGATGAAGATCAAACCGATTGGAGACAAAGGGATTGACTTACGAAGAGTTCATTCACAAAGGCACCGAACATTATATGGATATGGTGCGTTTGATTGATATTAAACTCAAACATCGTATGCCTCTTACAGAAGAAGAAAAACAAATCAATGATTATATTATGGAATTCCAACACAATGCCAGAATTAATGAGTTGAGAGATAAGTTTGAGAAGTGCCTGAATGTAGAAGAAGAATGAAACCTTTTGTATTAATTGCTTGCTTTTTACCGATTGCTGTGATATGGTTAGTGATGAAATTATCTCTATGGTTGTCCTCTAGTGTAACAGAAGTCAATTATGTCAGAGAAGATGCAAAACGACCACACGGACCCTATGTGGAGAACCCATATGAAGACACTGACACAGAGAATGAAAAGGATTGAAGTTGCCGAAGTGATTGATGAAGCTATCTGGCAATGGTATTTTGAGAACGGTAAGGAAGTTCCCAACTGGAAATATGAAAAAGATCCCCAGTGGTGGACGGATTACTTAGAAGAACTTGACAATCAAAACTAGATACTCTATAATTCCTACATATACTCCCCTTATCATGGATTACAAACCCTATTCACCTGAGTGGCATCGCTACAGATACTTAAAAGAAGCATTAGACAAGTATCTGGATGACTATGTGGATAATGCTGTTGTGATGGCAGACATTCTTGATGTCCTATCTGCTCGTTCAGAATCAGCACATAGAGAGTTTGTGCGTGTGAATGAACTAGAAACGATGCTTCATAAAACACAGTAGGCATAAATTTTTATTGCATGATATCAGCAAATCAACACAAAATATCTAAATAGTGATAGAATTAAGAGGTGATTTAGATGAACGAAAACTTCTTTATCATGGTTTCTCTTCCGCATGGAGGTTATTATGCACAACTTAATTTCTTACAATCAATTAGCTGCATGGAAACAGATTGAACCAACTTTAGAAGAATTCATCGATCAGCACGAACTTATGAATTCCTACTTTGAGTGCTTGACCGAGTGCGATGAAGATACGCAAAGTTGTAGAAGATTATGTAGACAAATTCTCATGTAATAATCCACTTGTTTAACCGTCCACTAACCCTTGACTTTTACAGTCAGGGGTCTTATAGTATGTGCATATAAATCCAGATCAATGACTTACAAAGCAACTCTCAAGGTTAAGTTTGATACTGAATGGACTTCCACTTCCTATGATAGTGGATATAATCTTAGTATTCTTCCTGAAGAACATTACACCTTTGAGGTTCCTGCCGAGGACCTTAATGTTCATCAACTGTTCCGTTTCTTCGCAACTGTTGCCCGTGCAATGGGTCACGATGACATCAACATTATGAAAGGTGCTTGTGGTGTCGCATTTGGTGAAGACCGCAGAGAGGAGGATATGCGTAAGGTCGCTGATGAGTTTGAGCTCACTTTGGGTGAAGACCTGAGAAAGAAGTTTGAGGATATGCAGCAGGCAGAAGAGGAGTGGGCACGATTGAGGAAAGGTCCGATGGGAACTGTATTGAGTGATGAAGAACTCACGAACCTAGAGGAAGGAGTATGAATATTCTAAAGTTTGTTCATAAGGAAGACTTTGGGCACGAGTGGTATGCTCAACTACTGAGTGTAAAAAACTGGTCACT
>Ga0194115_10006519_pt1 | contig 11815 bp, 5 predicted proteins | sample TA2MahsurfametaG_3_FD_148656 | JGI IMG/M metagenome (GOLD analysis project Ga0194115, IMG submission 148656) | Freshwater microbial communities from Lake Tanganyika, Tanzania - TA2015002 Mahale S4 surface | ecosystem: Environmental > Aquatic > Freshwater > Lake | place: Tanzania: Lake Tanganyika... | reverse complement strand
ACTTACATAAATGAAAAGAAAAGATAGAACATTAATTATCAGCCTGTACCTTCAGTCAGAAAGCCAGAACAGACTACAACGATGCCGCCAAATATGCCAAGCCAGAATCCACCTACTCAGCTGATTTCTAACCCTTCGAATACACCCTCGGTGCAGAATCCACCATCGAAGATTCCATAATTTGAGCTCAAACAGATGATTTTTCAAGGAAAAACATACGAAAAGACTCATCCGACCCCGAATTTAATAGTAAAGATTTTGGCTAAAGAAAAATCTATGAATCTTTTATACATTGAAGATCACCTAAGATACAAATTGGAAATAAAAGGAGGAGACGGAAACATAGAAATGAAGATTCCAAACCAAGATAGCAATACATTCGATATTTACTTCAAAAAGGCTACGAAGTTCAAATATCTCAAGCTCGATACAGGGGATCCTAAATGGATATTAGCGAATGAATTGAGAGACTAAAAGATAGGAATTACTACTGTCAAAGATTTTAAATCAATACGACCTCTTTTCTAAGGAATAATCCCTGATGAGCAAATCAAGTTTTAAACTTAAGATGTCAAGGTGGAAGAGAAATAGCCGATTGGATAAATAATCGAAAGATAGTAAGGCGTTTAGTCGGATGATATTGTAAAATTTATCTGTCCTTCTGTTCAACAGTTAGCTGACACTTAAAAACTCCGAAAATCCATAAGTAAAAATGTATTTATTTAGAGGAAATGAAATAATAAGAAAAAGTTATGATTATGATGGACATATTCAAGATAAAAAAGTAATACGATGACAACCTATCGATTGACAGAAAGAAACTCAAATGCCCAATACATTCCTGCCAAAAGACTTATAGATAAGTCTCGCAGCTGAAGACTCATCTAAAAAAGCATCCGTAGCTCAGCAAACACGGTATTTAGTTGACATAATATGGCACTTTCTAATACAGCAGCAAGGCTTTAGATCTGGTCTTATTCCTGGGAAAGTTTTGTCCATTTGAGTTGAAGAAAATCATTAAAAAGATGAAGGTTAGACAGATCGCATAGTGAATGATTCTTTCATAGTTAAATTCTGAAGTCTAAAAATCGTAAAAATATATTTGAATCATGATATTCAAGGTAGAACACTTCTTTGTTTAATGAATTGCGAAAAATTTCTGAGCTTGTCATTTATAATCCTATCGAAATCTTTACTTCCCTTATTTGGCTGTATTTCCATCTTCGATCCTTTTCTTTAGCTCTGAATAATCCTATATTACGAATCGTCGTTCTGAAATTGTACAGTCCTTCCCTTTTTGTTCCTCCACTACTCTCCAGGGCCATTCATTATGGACTTTCTATCGCTTTTGATTTAAATAGCTGGAAGAGACGATTTATTTCTGATTTTTATTTTGCTGTGATAAAATTTATTGTCAAGTTCTTTGTTCTTCTGCTCTCGAGTACTGTTGATCTTTTCTAGATTGTTCATTCTTAGATAGCTTATACTTTCTTCCTTTTTTAGAAGAGAATCTTGTTTCTTTTTCAATAAATATTTCTTCAAATACCGAGCTTCATTGATCTTAGATTCCTTAGAAATCATTTTCAACAAAGATCTTTAAGTCCTATCGTCTTAGTATCTCTTATTCATTTCTTGAATATTTTCAGTAGATACTCTAATACTTCTTTTTGAAACCTTTGATCTGTTGAGCTTTATATTACTGTCTTAAAGGTTTTATTAAGGATTTTTAATCAAATCTGATCTTAATTGTCGTTGATGTCGCTGATACTTTTCAACTTTTTTAGATTTTTACTCCCACTTTTGCTTTAAATTCACAGATATGTTATCTAAAATTAAGCTTTTTCTAGAATGAGATTTCGATAATTTTTATTTCCAACCTTATATCAAAACTGATGATTAGTCCAGATGACTTTCTACTTTTTCCTTAGTCATTTATAATTTCTGCCTCCACCTTTCCAAATTGACCTAAATCCGTTTGTTCCTTTCATTTATACTTTTATTTTTATTTTCAAGAGCCCTCAATTGTTTGTTCTACATATGATCCCTTGCATACTAGATAGAGTTATTATATTTTTCGAGGACTTTCTTCTGAGATTCTATAAACTTGTCCTACCGTATCCGATTGTATTGAAGTAAATTCAAATGCTGGAGATATTTCTTATCAAACCTATTTTTTATGTTGGATTGTTCAATAGGATCGCTTAGTCCAGATTATTATATGATTTGCTTCAAGATGACTTAGCTGGCTTGTAAAGGGATGCATGAGTTTTTGTGTTTTTATGTAATTGATTATTTTAATCTCATTTATTGCTCAGTAAGACTTTATATTTTTTATTATTGATTAAAGGTAGGTTAAATTCATTGAAATAAATAAAATTTTCTTAAAAATATCTAAAAACTATATGATTTGATTAAATAATATTTTCAAAAGGATTTACTGAATTTGAAGGTCGCTGTATATACTGTTAATAATATAATTATGAATGTCATTTGGATGATTTTCATTATAATATCCAATTCAAATGCCAAAAGAATAAAAAAAATAGTAATATATAAGATTCGGACAAATTATAAGAATACACGGTCACAAGTGCCTGCAAAATTAAGGCCCTGATTAAAGTCGAGGAATGATCACTGTCAAGGGTTTCACTGATAAGGATGCCAAATATACCACTTTTGAATCATTCAAAAATTGCTAATTCTACAGACAGTCTCTTTTTCAGATACTGCCAAGGGGCAGGTTCGACAAAACTCAAAGTGCTTAATAATAAGACAAGAAAATCAAATAATACAAAACATTAATATAGACGTACGATTTTTGATAATTAGAAAAAGTGGAGAAGATGTAAAATTCGGAGACGACGTTGTTTTCAGGCATGTCGACTCGCATGATTACCTTTCAGGTTCAGTACGTTGTTCAGACGGAGGTCTTGGAGCTTTTAAAGTAGAGTTGAGTTCAAATTTATCCCAAGATTTGATATTTAAGCTTGAGCCTTTCCGTTCCTTTGAGAAAGAAGGAGATAGTATTAAGCTAGAATCGCCCTTGAGAATAAAAAACATATCGAATCGATGTTACATATCAACATAAACCAATAAAGATAAAAAGAAATAAGAGCTACTAGATATGGAGTAATCTAGTCTGAACCCCAAAAAGAAGACTACCTTCAATATCGTCACGACTTATTCTAGAAGCTTTACATGGCTGATTCATCTGCATGAAATCCACTCCACGTTGGCGGATCAGGATCAAATTAGGACACATGATTTACTTTTTTTGCAGCATACTAAAAATTAGGGATATTTGTGTCTCTAGGAAAGAAAATAGGATAAGAATAATCCGATGATTATGATCAAATTGCCAAAGAAAAGTGTTTAATTTCCTTTCTTTACAAGTATTTGGGAATTGTAAAAGTTTCCTGTGCCAAGAGTCTCACCTCATAAATAAACTAATGATGCAAACGAACGTGGAACATAGGGTACCTTTTCCTTGAGACAGCTACTGACTGGATAGTATTTGTCTGTTTAAAGTTTAATGCCTTCGACAATCCAAAATGATTCTATAGATAAATATTAAATCACTATAAAAAGTGCTAAAGGTTTGACTCAGTAATCTTAATATTTGAAAAATAAAGGTTTGATAAAGATAGGAGGGCCTAAGAACTTAAGTTAGGGATAGATAGATGCAGGGGACATGATATAGTTAAGGAAAGAAGATATGAGATATCGAAACTAAGCTCCTTTTGATATAAATTTAATAAAATTCAGTGAGGCTGAAAGTGAGCATGGTTTTCGTATACAAAAAATCGATGATTAATCCAAAGATCAAGTTTTGTTCATCCTATCCACATACTAAGTCTTGACAGACTTTTGCACTACTTTAAAATTGACTACAGAGTAATTTTAATCCAAAGTCAAATCTAAAAAATTATAATAAATTGATCTTACTTTAAGAAAACTTATAGCTTTTATAAAAAATTGTAAATTGTAAGACATCGAAGCTGATCTTTTGCCCAACAAAAAGCTACAGTTTGTATGTATGGACTTGAAAATATGCTAAAAATTATTTACGATGCTTGATTCTATAGGTACAAAGATTTTGGAGGAAATATATAAGGGTCTTAAGGGTGAAAATGAAGCTTTGAAGACAGTTTTCAATAGAGCATATTATCTGGTATGGCAAATCATCAACAACAATCCTATAACTAAGATATATGTATGCGAAGATTGGCTTTAAGTCATATTAAATCATTCTATTCAGTTAGAATAAGATACAGTACATCTGACCTTGAGCTAAATCTTACAAAATAATGATGATGTTGTCACTAAATTTCTCAAGGAAAATTAAAATTATCTAGTCAAAAGAATTATCAATATCTTTCAGCTCAAGCCGCCTCATGAAAAGTTTTTGAACATATTCAGTGCATCGTGTGTAAGTGGAAATCTGCCTATAGTCAGTAATCAGAGTTTGATTCTTAAATACTTTTTGTAATATCTTGATCAGACTTCTACATTCACTCTATGCTATGATATAGATGAATAGAGCATCCCTCCAGACCTCAATATAAATTATGAATAGCGAGTCAAAGCGAAAATAAAAACGGTTTACATAGAGTCATACATAAGTAAAGATCATTTTGGCAGGCGTAAGATCATGTAATTTTTTGACTAATCTGGAAAAAGAGATCTTTATCAGACTTCCAATTATTTCATCGCATATCTCAATCTTCTAGCTGATACATGTTACGGTAAAAATGCAGAGGCTAGAAATCATATAAATTAAAAATTGTAACCCCAGTATGCTTAAAATTTGTTAAAAGAATAAAGAAAGTTCCAGTAACCATCTATACTGGATGTCTTGGTAGCCATTCTGCAAGATAAGCAAATGAATTAAAACAACGTGAAGGGAAACATCAATCTACAGAGAGCTGTTTTGAGATTGATTACATATGCTTACGTCGAAAGTGCAGATCAAAATCCTGTATTGAGAATCAACCGTTATAGAAACTTAGACTCGATGGAAGGGGAAATCATATCAAAACAAGTCAATTTCTTCAATATCATGCAGTTCATAAAATCAGAGATAACGGCTTTCAAAAGTTTTTATTCAGTAGTATCAAGTGATTCGAATCTCGACAGAAAGGAAAAATAGATGAATTCTCTGCAGATAAAAATGAGATTATATACGATCTTAAATGTTCTGAAAAGTACCTTAATCAATGGATTTTGGACGGTTGAATAACAGCAAAATGATATTTTACCTTTGCTACTCAAGATTCTGAAAAACAACAAAGAAGATTTGCTCCATTACAGATAAGATATATAAACAGAAGAAATGTAACAGAGATAGTTTGTGAAATTTAAGGCAGAAGTCAGTAAAAAGACTCCCAATATCTAGAAGATCATAGAATGCAAAGCCCTATCATGTGAGCTTATCGAAATTATCTTTGATTTTAGATTTAACAACTTAGTGACTGAAAGTGTAGCATTCTACAAGGACCTTCTTTAGAATAAACAGTAAAATTTAAAATAGACCCACAAAATCATCATAGATTTATCTAAGTTGTAATCTGATGCAAAAGCATTTATCCTATACAAACCCTAACTTTGGCAATAAAAAATGGGTAAGATTCTAGACAACGATGATCCTAAATTCAAGGAACTTAAGTAAGCTATTTCACTTTTGATTCCACTTATGGTTGAGCTCAGTATTCATATAGATTCTAGATTGTTCTTTAGATCTTTGAAAATATTGAAAAGACATTTTTATTCGACCTAAGATATCAAAAATCAATTACTTTGTCTGAGCTTATTTGACAATACTAACGGACAGTATTTGGCTGAAGTAATCAAGAATAAAAGAAGCTTACTCAACAAACTAGAATAAGAAAGTGCTCTGTATTCAGATGTCAAGGAGAATCCTTACAAGTAAATCACTAATTTCTTAGCATGGTTGAGTGAAGCTATACAAATTGGGACCAGGCTCGAAAAAGATATAAAGTCTTAGAATTATACAAGTATTTTTGAACATTTCAATTAGGAATCAAGGATAGATAAGTTTCATCAAAGATTGATTAAAAACAATGATTTGCACCCTATTTTGATGAAATTTTTAGGATTGAGTCAGTTGCCTCTTTCGACTTTCAGTTCAAACGCCAAATAAGCCTTAAAGTATGTGTATCGTTTTCTGACTTTACTGGCTAAGAACTTCAAGTAAGCCAAAAAGTAAATGATAAAGATGCGGACTAAGATACTAGACCATGCAAAGTAGTAAAGTTTAAGTATGACATCTCGATCTCATTAAAAATAAGAATCATAATAGCATCGATTTAGGGTCGAGCAATAGAAAAATTTAAATTACGAAGGTATCGGTATTGAAAGTGCTGATAGTCTTGATGTGTTAAAGAGAAGAAATGACTGTTAAGCTATATTGTTCTTGGCTGAACTTTTCCATGATAATAAAGATATTCTTTTCGATTAGGTGCTCATGTAGGAAATAACGATCCAGATATCAGAAATGATCAACGATGTAGAGATATAATATTACTATAAATCGCATCTTCTAGATTTCTTCAGGTCACTTATATACTTCAAGGACAGTTTTATTCCGATCAATCAGAGCAGAATTCTAGCGAAAATGCAAGATTCCAAGAAAAATCATATTTATTATAGGTTTGAGAATGGTCTTGGTGGTCAGGATGTATAGTATCTTTTGAAGGAATGGTAACATCAGAATGTTGAGTTGATGACCATCACCGATGCAGATTTATAATGGCCTTTGAATAAATATAATTAGGACAAACCTGTCATTATTTTACAAAGATTGACATATTTCATATCTTTGATGAACTTATTTTCCAATCTTGTTTAAGGAAAACAGTAAGTAAATATAGGAAAATGCCGTCAAGTTCATAGCTACACAAAATTAATAAAAATCTTAGGCCTATCGAGGATCTGTTACCCTTTGAAAGCTCATTTGAGAAACTATATTAACGAGTTATACTATTCAACGTCTATTGAGTAGGATTTATGTGTTGATATTATAAAACTTTAGCTGCCTTTGATAATTCAAGATCTGAACACTTTGATCGTCATTCTGACAAAAACAAGAAAAAGAAGGTATTACATCCTACATCCAGTTAGATACAGGTACTTCGAAAGCTATATATACCTTTATGTCGAACAAATAGTGTATTCTCTTAATTATCTGATGAATGATTAAACCTTTGTATCTGAGTTGAAGAAAACTTTAGATTCAAACTATTCCAAATATAAGTATTACCTGCATTACTTTGTTATAAGGATCTATGAGAGGCTAAGATGGATTTTAAATTATTATTATGGTCACAAATATTTAAGAGGATTTTTAAATAAATTGACAAATAAGATCAAAGACACTTTCTTGGTTTATTTCAAGGAAAATGCCATCATAGTGTTTGATAAGAGTTAAGAAAAATTGCATGCTGCATAAAATGCAAATGATGAAGAAGAAAAACCCAAGAAGAAGGCTATGAGTCAAAACAGGGTGTTAGCCTTACAAAAAAGATCAGCGAAATTGTTACATAAGTTGGTCTAAGCTGAAATTGGGAACTATTTCACCTAATAGAGACCTTAGAAGGATAAAAATTTCCCTTTGGTCTTCTTTTTGCCCTATGACTAATAAGCTGATGAACAAGTCGAAAAAAAATAAAAATCAGGAGCTGAAAAATAGGAACAATAAAGAAAGGTGGCATAAAAGTTAAGAATGATGCTGTTTTCTCGTGATGATTCTAAAAAAAGACAAGATTTTCATTCATCTAAGCTCGCCAAGCTAAGTCAGTCTCTCAATAACAAATAATCTTTTAACATTTTCATGAAGGGTTTTGTAGAAAAGGCATCAAATGAATTGTATTTAGTCGATGACTTTTCAAAAAATAATTATCAATTCAAGGCTACATTCGTTTCTTTCCAATAATACATAAGAATCTTTTGTGATGTAAACACTAGTTCACCCACGGAAATATCGACTGACCTCAAAATATTCTTTTTTAATATTTTGCTTCAGTATATCGTTCAACATAATACCTCGAATAAGCTCAAAGAGGTACAGAATTGGAAAATAGTTGACTTTTAACAGAATCTTAAGGCTATATAGTAAGCCCAGATCTTTTTGATGTAGTCAAACGTAGCATAGTTACTCATTCAAACACTGATTTATACATAAGACTTGACTTTGATCTTAGCGATTCTTCAATTCGGAATAGCCTATTTACTTGGTGGAAATTCCAAGTGCCAGAACTCTATCTTGTAAAAAGTAAAGTAAGACAAAAAGAATTTATTATTTTTGAAGATCGAAAAGATCATAAGTAATTTAGGCAAGAAGATATCAAACAAGATAGCCTTGATAAAATATAGGCCCATTCATAAAGATGATTAATTCTTGGTTCAGTCTATAGATAGGTACGATTATTATGAACAGTAAACAAAATCTTTGAGAAGGTTTGGGGCTTTCGAATAATAAGTTGATTAAATTGATGAAGAAAGACAAGAGAAAAAGTTGTTCGGCTGTCTGTTTAAATTCATGCAGCTTCTTTGTTAAAATAATAATATTGAATTCAAAAATTTCATTAGAGAACAGACTGACAGCGATGGTACCAAAAAGAATCTGTCATTTAATATACTGAATATGACTACTTTCTAAATAAGAAGACTGTTCAAAGTTATGTAAAAGTAAGCCAGCATAATTATTTTGCCTCTTACTGATTTCCTGAATGAGGTTGTGTCTCTTCCTTGCCGAGACAACCAACTCAGTCTTTGCTAAACAACCTTTTTCGAAGATTTATGCTACATGTCGAGCTTTTTTACAGATAAGACCAATCTCAAAGAAGGTGGATTCGATACTCCAGAAGCCTTATAGAGGCTTTTTGAGCTGTATCAGAAATGTATTTTAGTGATACTAAACATTCTTTAAGGCAATAATGCAGAATTGAACAAATCATTCTTGCTGAAGTTAGAGGTATAATTTTTGTTACGAATCATCTAAAAATATCTTATTAGACTGTAGATCAATACAGAGTAATAACTATATAGTTTGTTGCATGACCCTCAGAAACAAAAGAAACATGTGCCTGTCTTCCTTGAAAACACTATAAACGTAATGATAGTATTGCTAAAACTTTAAGAAAGCGAAAATTCCTAACAATTCAAATAAAGAAAAAGAATATATCTGATATAGGCATAGAAAGCGAGGGGCTATAAGTTAGAAGGCTTGATAAACGCTTTGAAAAAATAAATATTGAAGATAGAAATATCATCTACTTTAGGAAAACAATATATTTTCTTCCCAAAACACCCCATCTTGACTAAATTATCAGATGCGACGCGAAATAGAATTATGTAAGAGGTTTCAAGATCGACTCAGCGATAGAAAATAAAATCGTTGCTTCAATTTAAGTAAGAGGTATTTGCTGAAATCAGCCACAATTTCAGTATATAGAAAGAAAAGTTCCTAGGGATCCAGATCAGCCCTACGAAAATAGCTTAACTTCAGATGTATTTGAGCAATCTCAGTTACATAATTATTATTCTTTGGATGACCACCACTGATGTCATTATTTAATATGGAGACGTCATTTATCAATCGCCGAAACACATCAAGCCTGTAATCATGATACTTGATATCATTCAGCTAACTATTACTTTCCTATATGCAGTTCTGTATTTCAAATGTAAGTATACTCTGGCTGAGTATAGGGCGAATAAAAAGTTAGAATCGTAGTAAGAATAAAGTAAAAAATCTATAAATTCTGGAAGTCCTGATGCATAGAAAAAAGGCATCATGGCGAGCATATAGAATGTTGGATCGAGCCTAAGCACATGGATTTCTCGAAATCCTATCGTGACTTTATACAACAACGACTAAAAGTTCTACATGGTGGTTTTCTATGTACTTACTTCAATTTGTGGTCTGTACTAACAGAAATTATTCATGCTATATGTCCTTTTCTACTTCATGCAAAACTAGACACTTTAAAATGTATTCAAAGCTATTACTTTCAATCTCAACCAACTGTTCTCAGTAAGTTTGCTGGGACTCGTCTTTGTATATGTCTTTTGTTTGATCTTTTACGAAACATATGCACTCGACATCATGGCCAGCAAAGACCCTAAAGAAAATTGTGATACAATATACTCATGCATATTGGATCTGTACGTATCAGGCACTATAGGAGGCTCAGTCGACGAATTGTTGCCCACAAGATTTATTACTGATCTGATTTACTTCATTTTCTTTGGTCTTCTCTTCGGAAATATTGTGAGCGGTATTATGATTGATACGTTTGCCTAGAGAAGAGCTCAGAGGGAATAGATGACAAACGACAAAAAGAATAAGTGTTATATCTGTGGCCGGGACAGAGGTTAGGTAAATTTATTATAATTCAGCTGTAAAAGAATAATTAGAAATTCGATGAACATATCAATTAGAAACATTTCTTATGGAACTACATTTACTATCTGTATTGCCTGAAGAATAAAGACGTGACTGATTACACTGGACTGTAATATGAAATCAAGACCTGTTAGAACAAGGGCGAAAATGATGAAGATTACATAAAATGGATTCCATTTGGAGGATAAGAAGCGGATCCTCATTCTGAAAAGATCCTGGCCCTGACAGAATTGATGCAGAATTTGAATATTGAGACTAAGAAGAGATTGAGCAATCATACAAGCTCAATTAAAGGGTAGTAGACTGCATAGGAATGATTTATGAAATAAAAATAATACTTTGTCATAGAATAATATTTATATAGGATCTATAATATTTGATTAAACAAAGGTACTGTTATCAAATATATGTATTGATTTGATTGATATTATTAACCTTATCGATTTAATATGAGAAATAGAGATTTTAATTTATAAACTTAAATGGCTGATAAACCTGAACTGAATATCATCATTGAAAATCTTAAAAGCTTCAAAGGAATCACATAAAAACAGGTCAAGCTCATCACTGACAAAGCCAAAGATATATTCTCATAGTAAACCAATACCACTCCAGTTAGAGCACCAGTCACTATCTGCGGAGATATACACGGGCAACTTCACGATCTCATATAATTATTCACGATAGGCGGAGATGTACCATACACGAACTATCTCTTCATGGGCGATTTCGTAGATATTTCATGGGCCAAACCTCATATTTTGGAGTTCAAATTAGAATAGAATGTACTGAAGATCAATCCTAATTATGATGAATAGATGAATACTGAATCAATAGATAAAAAATAAAATATATTAGGAGCGAGATGTACTGTCAAGTTTAAATGAAAGTAAACTGATGGAGTAAGTCAAAACCTATTACTATAAAGATGTATCGAGGAAAAATAATTGGCGGCCTTGGCAAATCTAAAGACACATTCACCATGATCAGTTAAGGCGATATCGATAAACAAAAGAATAAACAAGCACAGGAATATAATTTAATAATCAGACTTCATGATAATCTATCAATTTTCATACTAGGAGTAGGACTTGTTAGGTATATTATCATCAAGAAAGGAAAAAAAGAAGTATAATAGGAGAAATCTTTGAAGAGTCATGAGAAAAATATACAGTTCTTTGTCAATGATTGAGCTTAGTCTCATAAATGATCTAATTAATTTTATTAAGTCCTATTTTCAAAGAAATACGTATAAATTCTGAAAAAAATAACTATATTGAAATCAACAAGATATTGCGAAAAGATTGGCTTGAGAAAGTATTATTTCTAAGTAAGATATGAAATAAGGGGGTTTAGAATTAATGGTTTAATCATGGTCTTGGTTATCCT
>Ga0194115_10006511_pt1 | contig 11821 bp, 7 predicted proteins | sample TA2MahsurfametaG_3_FD_148656 | JGI IMG/M metagenome (GOLD analysis project Ga0194115, IMG submission 148656) | Freshwater microbial communities from Lake Tanganyika, Tanzania - TA2015002 Mahale S4 surface | ecosystem: Environmental > Aquatic > Freshwater > Lake | place: Tanzania: Lake Tanganyika... | reverse complement strand
AGTGGTATTGGCTTCAATGGCCATTGAGAACCCTGAGTTTCCTGATGCCCGGACGGCTTCCTCTGCGGTTATCGCCGTGGATGCAGTTGACATTGCGCAATGGAAGCATGAGTGTTTTGGTCCAATCGTTTTTGTAGTAAAAACCAACAGTCACGACCATAGTTTGGCCTTGGCCAAAGAGTGTGCGGCGAGTTTGGGTGCGATTACTTGCTCTTGTTACAGCAACGATGAATCATTCATGACGAAAGTAGAAGACGAAATAAATGCGGCTTTTACGCCTGTGAGTTTCAACTTTGGCGGCGCCGCTTTTGTGAATCAGCATGCTGCGTTTAGTGATTTCCATGTGACAGGCGGTAACCCAAGCGGTAATGCGTCATTCACAGATGCACAATATGTGAACCGCCGTTTTGTTTGGGTGGGTAACCGACGTATGGCGTAATCACTTCGCAAAGTTAATTTGATACAAACAAAGAGGGGGCCGCGCAGCGGCCCCCTCTTTGTTTGTATCACTACATCGACTGAATTATCGAGTAGAATGAATGATTGATGTTGAAAAACGTGCTTATTAGAGCATCAATGGTGTAAGTGGTGGCAGTTGAATCTGCTTGTGCTACTGAATCTGCCCCTGAAGCCTCAGTGGCGTTGCTGCTGTATGAGCCCATTACCAAGGCAATTGCTGCAATTCCGGTGCAAAATATATTGTTTTTTATGTTTATTTGTTATAATCAATGTATGGCCAAATTTTCTTTCGTCAATACTTCTTGTGAAAAAAATTGGTAAACGGACGATTATTTTTCTGCTTTCCAGATAATCTCTGTCCCGCCGTTTTTGTGATCCAAAAACCGAGCAAGTGTAAACAAGTAATCGCTGAGTCGGTTTAAATATCTCACCACAAAACTGGGAACATCTTCTATGTCGCGCAGATGAACCACCAAACGTTCTGCCCGCCGGCAAACACATCTTGCAACATGTGCCTGGGCTCCCTGCACAGACCCTCCAGGTAAAATAAAATTTTTCAACTCAGGCAATTCGGCGGTGAGGCGATCGATTTCCGTTTCCAACCGACCAATTTTCTCTTCTCCCAGTGCGGGCAAAGAAATATTTGAACCCGCTGCAGACGCCAAAAATGATCCAATGGTAAAGAGGTCGTTCTGAACCTCTGCCAGCAAAATCTCCTCTTGTTCGCCTTTTACATGGCAACGAATCATCCCGATGTGACTGTTGAGTTCATCTACAGTGCCATAACTCTCTACCCGGATGTGATGCTTTGATACGCGTTCTCCGCCAATTAATCCTGTCTTTCCGTCGTCTCCGGCCTTGGTGTAAATCTTGAATCCCATGCTTGTGATATAGGTACAAAGTTACCACCCTTTTGTTTGGTTCAAGCAGGTTGAAAACCGGAAAATTGTATGATCAGCGATTCAGTGCCTTGCGCAAAATTTATCGCAAGCTGTTTTCGCTCAACGCGCGGAAAGTGCTTTTGGCATTGGCATTCTCGTAGATGACTTGGTAAACAGCATCGGCGATGGGCAATGTCAGTGCTCGTTTGCTGCTCTTTGCATATACCAATTTCGACGCGTAGTAACCCTCCGCCACCATGTTCATTTCCAGTTGTGCGGCTTTTACTAAGTAGCCTTTCCCCAACATGTTACCAAACGTTCGGTTTCTGCTAAACTGAGAGTAACAAGTAACCAATAAATCACCGAGATAGGCTGCTTCATTCACGTCTCTCTCCGCATTGGGATCTATGGCATTGAGGAAAGCCTCCATTTCTCTAATGGCACAACTCGTATACAATGCCAAAAAATTGTCGCCGTAGCCCAACCCATGGGCAATACCAGCCCCAATGGCATAGATGTTCTTCATTACTGCGGCATATTCAGCGCCCATCAAATCATCACTGCATTTTACTTTGATGTACTGTCCCACCAACTGCTGTTTAATGGTTTCAGCAACGTCCAGTCGGTTGGCGGCAACGGTGAGGTAAGATAGTTTTTCGGCAGCGACTTCTTCGGCGTGACAAGGTCCCGTGATGATGGCAATTTGGTCTGAAGGAATGTGATGGTGCACCTCCAAGTATTTGGCCATCACCAATTGCGTATTGGGTTCAATGCCCTTAATTGCTGACACATACGTATGACCTATCGGTAACGTAATGCCTTGCAGTCCTTGGTGTAAAAAAGCCGAGGGGATTGCCAAAATTATGGTTTCGCAAGTGTTGACCAACTCTTGCAAATCGTTACAAATGGTTACCCAGTTGGGATGAATCTCAACACTGGATAAGTAATCGGGATTGTGCAAATATTCCTGAATGTATGTCGCCTTTTCAGGATTGCGAATCCACCATTTAACGGGACGACCCCCATCGGATATCATTTTCATCAAAGCCGTGGCCCAACTGCCACTACCAACGATCCCGATGGGCGATTGTCTTGCTGTCATTCTGTTTATTTAATGATTTGATTTGCGTGGTTTTTGGTGTCAACCTTCTCAATGATCTCTGCCAAATTTCCAGCTTCGTTTATAACGAAGGTAGTGCGGGCAATGCCCATGTATTTTCTGCCATACATGCTCTTCTCTACCCAAACGCCATAGGCCAAGGCCACGGCGTTGTCGGTATCGGCCAATAAATCAAAAGGCAGATTGTACTTGTCGATGAACTTTTGGTGTTTGGCTTCGGTATCGGGACTTACACCCAATATGGCGTAGCCTTGCGACAATAAAGCCTCATAATTGTCACGCAAACTGCAGGCTTCTGCTGTACAGCCGGGAGTATCGTCTTTGGGATAGAAGTATAACACCAATTTTTTTCCGGTGTAATGATTCAAAGTGATTGTTTCTCCACGTTGGTTGTTGGCAGAGAAGGCAGGGGCGGGTGTTCCAATGGTCAAATTCATGATGGTGTAACAATTAATCGTTTAAAGCGTTTGTTGGATGCAAAGCTCGCCGCTTAATGGTTGCGAATTTCGCAAAACTCCACAGACTATTTACAATTTTTCGAAAACGAATTCCGTCATTCTGCGATACAGGTGATAACTCGCCGCGCGATCTCCAATGCCGTGGTTGCGGTTTGGATAAACTTCACTGTCGTATCGAACCCCCGATTTGATCATGGAATTGATCATCTCCGCAGAGTTCTGCCAATGAACATTGTCGTCTCCGGTACCATGTACCAACAAATAATTGCCTTTGATACCGTCGGTAAAATTCAACGGTGAATTGTCCTCGTATCCACGTGGATTATCGATGGGTCTGCGCAGGTATCGCTCTGTGTAAATGTTGTCATAAAACTTCCAGTGGGTTACCGGTGCAACGGCTACCGCAGCTTTGAATACATCGCCATGTTTGGTGATGGCAGAACTGCTCATGTATCCGCCGAAACTCCAACCCCAAATGCCGATTCTGTTGGCATCAACGGTTGGGGTTAATGCCATTTGCTGCGCAGAATAGGCGTGGTCATTGCTCTCCAACTTGCCCAATTGTAAGTAGGTCGATTTTTTGAAAATGGCCCCTTTTCTGCCCGTGCCTCGGTTGTCAACCACCGTGATTAAATAACCTTTAGACGCCAGAAACTGATGGTAAAAGAAGTTGCGACTGCCAAATTGATTTCGCACTTGATTGCTACCAGGTCCGCCATAAACAAACATCATCACGGGGTATTTTTGTGAGGGGTTGTAGTTTGGGGGATAGATCGTGTACGAAATTTGTTTCGATAATAATTGTTTGTGCAAATCGTATTGTTTAGCTGCCATTGCCGCGTCCCAGCCGTTGACTTTTGCTAGGTGCCAAAATTCCGTTTCCCAAAATCCTTTGGCGGTAGTGTCGGTGGCGTATTCGCCAAATTTCACCAATCCCAACTGCAAAGAAGCCATTTTTTCTGTCCACGCGACATTCAATTCTACGTCTTTGCTCCAGTTCCCGTCCATGCGTTTGATGCGATGTTCCACTACCGGCATATGGGAGTTGTTGCTGCGCGATTCCGTGTAGTATAGGGCATTTGGACCCAAATTTACGTTGTAGTTGTAGCCAGGTTCAGTGAGGCGCTTTTTGCCTTTGCCGTTGAGGCCTATGCAATAAACATGGTCTTCCAAAACCGATTGTTCGCTGCTGCTGTAAACGATGCTTTTGGTTGCATCAACATAGCCCAAGAATCGAATCACATCGAAATTTCCCGCAGTAATCGCTTTGGAGTTTCGCCGGGTAGCCGCACAGTTGGGGGATACGTTGCCTTTTATTATGCAGTCAGTGTAGTCCTGTAAATACAAATGGTTGAAGCCCGATTTCTCGCTGCTATATATGAATTTGGTGCTGTTGGGTATGAATGTGAGGTTGTCGGTGATTTCCACATAGGCCGAATCTATCTCCTCCAGGATCAATCCACAGTCGCCACTCATTGGATTACAGAACAACAGTTCCCAGTGGTTTTGCCAACGATTCAGTCGCTGAATGCTCAAAAATTGATCGGTTTGGGTCCACTGGATGCGGGGTAGATACTGGTCCTTCTCACTGTTTGTATTGGCGAATCGCGTTTGCTTGCTGTTGAGTTCGTAAATATGCACATCTACTTTGGCGTTGTCTTCGCCGGCCTTGGGGTATTTCCAATGGGTTTGCGATGGGTAAAGCTCTTTGTTGTTGAACATGTCCATCGAGAACTCCTTCACTTTGCTCTCATCGAAGTGATAAAAAGCGAGGAAGCTGCCACTGGGCGACCAGCGCATGCCATTGTCCATAGTAAATTCCTCTTCATATACCCAATCCACGGCGCCATTGATGATCTTGTTTTCAGCACCATCGGTGGTGATTTGAGTTTCTATGCCGGCAATCAAATCATAGATGAAAACATTGTTTTCTTTTACGTAGGCCACGCGTTTACTGTCGGGCGATAGCGTAGGATAACGCATACGTCCGGGTATGTAGGTGATTTTATGTGATTGCAAATCAACAACATAGCATTTTGCGGTGAACGAATGTCGATACACTTGTTGTTTCTCGTACTGTACCACCATAAATTTCTCATCGCTGCTTATTTCATAGCTGCCTTGGGGTGTGATTTCTGGGAACCATTTGCTATCGAACAATGTAGCCGTGGTGGCGTATTTGCCTTCGATGTCTTTCTTAACCAGCGACCAATGAAGGGGTATGTTGGGTTTTGATTTGTCGACTTCTTGCTGAACAAATTCTAAAAAGTGCTTCCCATCGGGTGCAAACTCCCAAAAATTTGCGGGCTTGGGATAGAGGGTTGGGTCGCGAAAAATGCGCTCGAGGGTCAGTTGGGCAGTTTCTTCCAACGCGGGTAGGGCTTGCGATCGCTTTGCAATTGCCGATGGATCTTGGGCATGGGCATTCAAAGAAAACGAGCCCAAAATTGCGGTAAGCACTAATTTGAAAGACAATTTCTTCATTACTTGATGCGTTTAAGTTGCGCCGCGGCTCTGGGAGACACAATCAACGGCACCAACTCAGTGCTCACCATGGATCCATCGAGGCCAAACCATTTTTCGGGTTTACCTGAGAAATACCGGACAGCATCGTAAATCTTCATCACTGTATGCTCAAAGATGGGAAGGTCATTTTCTTGACTCATTTCTTCTTCAACAAAGACGTATCTAAAATCACCGATGGATTTTTTGTCTACGAAGGCATGATAATGATGATCTAAATCGATTTCCTTGTTTTCGACCAATTCGCGAATCACTGCCTTTAAGTATATGCTGATTTTTTGTTGTACCCTGAACCCAAGTCTGAATTGTACCTTGTAGATATCATTCTTTTCAATCGTTAATACCTTGTACTCCATGGTGTAAGGCTCGTCGGTTACCTCGATGTTGACAAACCAATAAAAATCGGCGCGTTTCGGTCTTTTGTGTAGGATGCTGTACAAAATGGGCGATTCAACCATGGCGGGTTCTTTTACCTTTGACATATACACCAAGTGGGTGGCATATTTGGGCAAAGTAGTGTCGCGACTTAATGCACGTAGTTTGTCTCTGAAACTATATAGGTCCTCTCGGTCAATTACGTCATTTTTAATTTTACCTCCGCGCAGTGAAGAATACATGACTACGATGTAAAGGGCTCCGATGAGAACAGTGAAGAAACCGCCTTCAGAGAATTTGGATAGGTTGGCAATCAAGAATACACTCTCGATTAAGAAGAACAAAGCCATGATGGGGTATAAAAACGTCTTTTTGTAGCGCTTGAATTTCATGAAATACGCCAACAGAATGCTTGTCATCAACATGTCAATGGTAATCGCAAGACCGTATGCCGCTTCCATTTTTTCGGCTTCTTGGAAAAATAATACCACGGTGATACATCCGATTAGCAAAAAGGAGTTAATGACGGGAATATAGATTTGACCTTTAATATCGCTTGGGTATTTGACAGTGAATTTGGGAAAGAAGTGTAATCGAATGGCTTCGGAAACCAACGTAAATGCACCTGTAATCAGCGCCTGGCTCGCAATGATGGTTGCCATCGCGGCGATTCCAATACCAACGGGCAAGAACCATTCAGGCATCAATGCGTAAAATGGTCGTTGATAGCCCAAAAATTTGCCTTCTTGTCCTAATAACCATGCGCCTTGTCCAAAATAGTTAAGAACCAATGCCAATTTGACGAATGTCCAAGAAACACGGATGTTCTTACGGCCACAGTGCCCCATATCGCTGTACAGCGCTTCTGCACCTGTCGTGCATAGGAATACGGCACCAAGAATTAGAAAGAAATCATATCGGCTGTAAATCAACAATGATACTGCGTACGTTGGTGAAAGGGCTTTAAGAATCTCTGGGTGTTTGAGGATGTTGGTAAAGCCCAAAACTGCGAGCATACAGAACCAAATGAGCATGATCGGACCAAAAGATTTTCCGACGAAGCTTGTACCCGCTCTTTGAATCATGAATAAGCCAATCAATATGCTGATAACAATGGGCACTGTGTTGAGGTCTTCAAGCCCGTCGATCAATTTTAGTCCTTCGATGGCGGAGGATACTGAAAGCGGTGGTGTAATAATCCCATCGGCCAGCAACATGGCTCCGCCAATCACCGTGCCGATAATCAACTGCGGATAACGCCTTTTGAGCAGGTTATACAATGAGAAAATTCCACCCTCTCCTTTGTTGTCGGCCCGCAGCACCAATATGATATACTTGACAGTTGTTTGGATGGTTAGCGTCCAGAAGACTAAGCTTAAACCGCCGTAAACGAGTTCTTTGGTGATCACGTTTTCGCCCATGATGGCACTCATAACATACAGGGGAGAGGTTCCGATGTCGCCAAAAATGATGCCCAAGGTAATGAGAAGGCCAGCACCGGTGACCTTATTGATGTGAGAGTGGCTCATGAATTATTTATGGGAGCGAATTTAAGCAGGAATTGCCTACGTGGATAAGAAATCTCTCCATGTGTTCATTTTGTGAATAAGTGTGGATTGTGTGGTTTTTTGGGCGTTGAGACCTGTGGATGGCGTGGTAAAAATTGATTTCAATAAATGTTAAATTGACACTTAAAATGTTTGAACTTTGCTGAGTCGAAAACACTACAACCTCACATGTCAAAAAAACCCTCAAACACTTCCGCTTCCGTGAATGATTTCGCCGTAAGTCACGAAGGCATCAGTACATTTTATGCCGATTTGGTATTTGGTCCGAAAGCACAGTCTCAGTATTTGTCTGCGGCTGCTCAGCAAGCGATTGCACAGGCTGCCAGCCATAGTCAGCCTATCTCTCGCGAAACCGCCGATGAGGTGGCTGCTGGAATGCAGGCTTGGGCTCTGGATTTAGGCGCAACACACTACACCCACTGGTTTCAACCCTTGCGAGGCACTACAGCAGAAAAGCACGATAGCTTTTTCGAGCCTACCGGTGTAGATACGGGCATTGAAAAGTTTGGTGGCAAAGCGTTGGCACAGCAAGAGCCAGATGCAAGTTCTTTCCCATCGGGCGGGATCAGAAATACGTTTGAAGCACGTGGATATACCGCTTGGGATCCAAGTTCTCCCGCATTCATTATGCCCAAGGCCGGTGCGAAGACCTTGTGCATTCCCACCGTATTTGTATCCTACACAGGTGAGGCACTCGATTACAAGGCGCCCTTGTTGAAGTCCGTGGCTTTCTTGAAAACTGCCGCAACCGATGTTTGTCAATATTTCGATAAAAATGTAAAAACCTGTTCTATCTCTTTAGGTATTGAGCAAGAGTATTTCTTGGTCGATGAACAGCAATTCAAATCGCGCCCTGATTTGATGTTTGCCGGTCGTACCTTGATTGGAAATAGTCCAGCGAAAGGACAGCAGTTGGAGGATCACTATTTCGGTAGTATTCCAAACCGTGTGTTGGCCTTCATGGCAGATTTTGAAGAGCGCGCCCACTTGTTGGGGATTCCGTTACGCACCCGTCACAACGAAGTAGCGCCCGCCCAGTTTGAGTGCGCCCCACAATATGAGGACATGAATTTGGCGGTGGATCACAACTCTTTGTTGATGGATTTGATGGAGAGTGTGGCTTTGGATCACAACTTACGCGTTTTGTTGCATGAGAAGCCCTACAAAGGCATCAATGGATCAGGTAAGCACAACAACTGGAGCATCATTACAGACACTGGGGTGAATTTGTTGGCTCCCGGAAACAGCCCAGAGAGCAACTTACAGTTCTTGACCTTCTTCGTAAATACCATCAAGGCCGTTCACGATCACCGCGATTTGTTGCGTGCGAGTATTGCCACTGCTGCCAACGATCACCGTTTGGGGGCCAATGAAGCGCCACCGGCTATCATGAGTGTGTTTGTGGGACATACCCTGGAAAACGCATTGAACGATTTTGAATCAGATGCGAAAGTGGGTACCAAAGCCAATGCATCGGCCAGCATCAACGTGCCCAACATACCTGAGATTCTGTTCGATAATACCGATCGTAACCGTACATCGCCCTTCGCGTTTACCGGAAACAAATTTGAGTTCCGCGCGGTGGGTAGCTCCGATAACTGTTCGAGCTCAATGGTGGTTTTGAATACCATCGTGGCCAATCAACTGAAGAATTTCAAAGCCGAAGTAGAAGCGCAAGTAGCGAAAAATGGTGGCAGTTCGGAAGAGGCAATCAAGCAAATACTGCGCGCTTACATCACCGATTCTAAGCGTATTTTGTTTGGTGGAAACGGCTACGGCGACGAATGGAAAGCCGAGGCGAAACGCCGTGGTTTATCGAACATTACCACTACGCCAGAAGCTTTGCTGGCCTATCTGACCCCTGCTTCAGAGAAATTGTTTGTAGAAAATGGCATCCTCTCGCACCGTGAGTTGGAGGCCCGTACAGAAATTCGCTACGAGACATACGTTTTGCGTTTACAGATCGAAGGACGGGTAATGAACGAATTGGTGAGCAGCTACGTAATTCCTGCGGCAGTGAATTACCAGAAGCGATTGGCTGAGAATGTGAATGCGTTGAAATCGATGGGATTGCCCGCGGCTTCATACAAAGCACAGGCCGAGATTATTGAGTTCTTGAGCAAGCACATCAACCGCGTGTATGAGTTGGATGAGCAAATGACTTCGGAGCGTGCGAAGGCCAACAATTTGGAGCATGCCGATAAAAAAGCGTTGGCATATTGTAATGCGGTGAAGCCGATGTTTGATGAGATTCGCGAGTGCTGCGATGAAATCGAGCGCGTATGCGATGATGCTGAATGGACATTGCCCAAATACCGTGAATTGTTGTCGTTGAGTTAATAACTGTTTAGCATCAATCCCGAACCATCACTTTTTGTGCAGATTTGTTTCGATAGCGAAACAGCAGCACTTGGTTCTTGGGCAGGGGTTGGTTCATGGGGATCGATTGTCCTTGTAACGTGAATATTTCTATTGGCGCCTCCGCAGGAGGCGCCAATTTTTTTATATCGGCATAGCAATCCGGAATTTCGAAGCGCGCGTAACAATTGGTGTCTTGGTTCAAGCAAACCTGCGACCACTGGGCAGCGAGTATGTAGCGTCCTTTGCGCGGAAAGCGGTACTCAAACATCCGCCCCTTGCTGCTGGCTGAAATCAACGAAGTATCGGGGAATGCGTACTTTTGATAAAGGCTTAGATCGTTGGGGTTGTTCCATCGGACAGCGGCAATGGTGTCGAGTGTGGCATCGCGGTAAACCCTGAAATAATGCTTCCAACAAGTGTCTTTGGGATCGGAAGCCACCAAGGTCATTTTGGCTTGCAACGAATCACAGCGGGTTTGTAGACTGCTTAATCGCGCGGACTCAAAAGACAGGATTGTGAGTTCTTTGGCGAAGACGGTGTCGCAGTTGCGACAGCGGTTCCAGATACTGAGCGACATTTTGAATTTTCCCGCAGTGGGGAATGTGTAGTTGCACAGTCCGTTATAGTGTTTGCCTGTGTCTGTCTTGCCGGTTTGATAATCGTAAAATCGGTATTCGTAGCGCAAACAGGAATCCGGATAAACATTCTCTAGCTGCCACTGGAAATATCGATTTTGGTTGTACTGCTTGAGTTTGGCGGAAAACCAATTGCATTTCTGTGGTTTGCAAATCACTTTTAGGGTTAGGTAGATGGTGGTATCGTCGCGATTGCACTTGTTTTTTATCATAATGGTGCCGTAAAAGGTGCCCGTGTCCCCAAAGAAAATGGTGAATTTTTTGTTGAGGGTGCGGTAAACCGGTTCGGCCAAAGGGTCTACAAATTCTGTTTCAAACGCATGAAAACAGGTGTCGTTCACGCCCTGAATTTCTAAAGAATATACATTGCATTGGTTGACAACACTCACAGAAACACCGCTCCAGTTTGTCTGCGATAACAATGGCTGTTGCATCATCCAGGTGGATAAGAAAATCAGGCCAATTGAATAAAATCGCGACAACATAAATAGACAACATACGGAATTGGCGTGAAATTTCCAAAAAAATCAAGTGTGAACAAAATCACAATAACTCCCCAATATGGGCTTTATTTTTGTATGGTTTTATGGAAAACGTAGAGTGTTTAATTATCGGCAGCGGTCCGGCAGGATACACCGCCGCCATTTACGCCGCCCGTGCGGACATGAAGCCTGTGATGTATGAAGGTTTGCAGCCTGGCGGACAGTTAACCATCACCACGGAGGTGGAGAATTACCCTGGTTTCCCGCATGGGATTCAAGGTCCGGAAATGATGAATAATTTCAAGGAGCAAGCCGTTCGTTTGGGCACTGATGTGCGTTTTGGTATGGTAACCTCGGTTGAATTCAAGCAAGGGGGTCCACAAAAAGTGATTGTGGATGGAAGTCATGAAATAGAAGCGCAAGCCGTTATTATTTCTACCGGTGCCAGTGCCAAGTGGCTGGGGATACCCTCCGAGCAACGCTTGAATGGTTCGGGTGTGAGTGCCTGTGCGGTGTGCGATGGATTCTTCTATCGCGGTCAAGACGTGGCCATAGTGGGTGCGGGTGACACCGCCTGTGAGGAGGCTTCGTATTTGGCTAAAATCTGCAACAAAGTGTATATGTTGGTGCGCAAGGACGAGTTTCGTGCTTCCAAGGCGATGCAGCATCGCGTGATGAACACGTCGAATATTGAGGTGTTGTTCAACACGGAAACCGATGAAATTTTGGGCGATTTTGGGGTTGAGGGATTGCGGGTTAAAAACAATGTTACCGGAGAAACCCGTGAATTTCCGATCAAAGGATTTTTTGTAGCGATCGGACATCAACCGAATACAGATATTTTCAAGCCATACATCGACATGGATGAGCAAGGATACATTATCACCAAGCCAGGTACCAGCTACACCAATGTAGAGGGGGTGTTCTGTGCGGGTGATGCCCAAGATAAGATCTACCGT
>Ga0194115_10006510_pt1 | contig 11821 bp, 11 predicted proteins | sample TA2MahsurfametaG_3_FD_148656 | JGI IMG/M metagenome (GOLD analysis project Ga0194115, IMG submission 148656) | Freshwater microbial communities from Lake Tanganyika, Tanzania - TA2015002 Mahale S4 surface | ecosystem: Environmental > Aquatic > Freshwater > Lake | place: Tanzania: Lake... | reverse complement strand
CCCCCCCCGCCCCCGCATTTTCACGATGCACGATTGCATATATATATATCGTAGAACATCTATGTTCAGTACCGTATTAGACACGCAAAGAATAGAGGGAATCCAAATTGTACATCATGATGAACCTAATCCAAAATCACCGGAAATTCGGATTCCAAATTCGGCCGAAAAGGGACTACCGTAGTGACTGTACCGTGCTCTTCATACATATCAGTTACGGTACAGTTTATTTTTGTATATACTGTATATTTTTTTCGTCGAGAGCCGACGACGACAATAACGACGGTTAGAAAGAAGGACGAAGAACGTGGATGATGACTCAAAATCTGTCCATCCACCTGCTGGTTTTGTTCCTCCTTCTGACTCACGGAAGTTTCGTCCGCACAGAATTTTGTATTTGTGTTCTCCCCCATCACATCATACTCATTCATCATCTGTCAGTAAAGGCGAAAAAAAAAGCCGCCCATCACAAGGTCAGAACCTCTCATCTGCAAACTACTGACTACCCCCTCATACTACCCCGTTTTTCGTTGTGTGTACGGTTACCTTTTTCGACAAAAGAGTGACTAATAGAGACACAAAAACAACATAGTAAGACGGACGTTTATGTCACGTTGTTTTTCGAAACGGACCAACCATGAGACCCAACCATCGACTTCTTCATAACAGTCATCCCATCACTTCGAGGTGGATGATTTTGTTTTTGTTATCATTAATGCCGTATTGTACCATGGCATTCTATCCGACGAGTCTTCAAGAAGGATCATTACGGAGATTCGTGACATTCAAAGGAACTCCGTACAATGACCGTTCCACTACAGAGAGATCGCCACGTTCTCGTCACGCCATACCACAGATGGCTTTACGAGAAAAAAGGACGGTCACCCTTCATGTGTCTTCGACTCACAATTCATTCTCTAACGATGACGGGGAACAACATTCCGATGATTCATCCAACACACCAGAGCACGAGAAACCTTCTACCTCTCCTCTAATGGGCCAAGGTGTGGCGGCTCTTTGCGCCTTAGGGACGATGTGGTTGTTACATTCGACACAATTACATCATCACCTTCACACCTCGCCGTTGACGTCGACGTCTGCTGCGTCCTCTACTTCAACGATGTTTTCTGCCCTAGCAGTACCCGCTGGTACGACTCCGCTTTCCCTGCTACAATTGGCTCAATCGGCATGGATGTCCTACCAACGAGTCCTCAATTCCAATCCAGTCGCTACGAAGGCTGCGACTTCCGCCTTTGTCTATGCTCTGGGTGATATGATTGCCCAATCATCTGAATCATCATCATCGTCATTATCTTTGGATGGCATGGCTGAGAATGATGATGGCATCGTACGGGATGACCTTCAAGATCAACGTGTTCCATTGGACCTCAGCCGAATCCTGAAAAGCTTAATTGCAGGTGGTGTAGGTCATGGTCCACTTTCTCATGTTTGGTATAATCTATCGGAATCCTTTTTCCAGAATTGGCATTGGGCATCATCCATGGCAGGTGGTGGTGATGGTACTACTACTGCAGCCTGGTGGGGTCTGGTGATACCGAAAATTATTGCCGATCAAGCTGTTTGGGGACCCATTTGGACAAGTCTCTATTTGCTGATGTTGGGGATGATGAATGGTCAAAGTCCACGTGCTATTCAGGAAACGATCCGAACTTCTCTCATCCCCCTGACTGTACAAGGATTAGCACTTTGGCCTGCCGCGCATGTCATTACGTATGGCTTAGTTCCTGTCCAAGATCGATTACTATGGGTGGATTTAGTCGAAATTGTATGGGTCACAATATTAGCAACACAGGCACAATCCTCTATGCAGGAACAGCAACAACACCAACAACAACTACTACCGCCATCGATCTACGGCCTGGAAGAAGAATCATCGTCGTCGTCGCCAACGATCCTACCAATCACTGAAAATCCCAAGTAAAATGGAGCCCTTGCAGTGACACAAGGACACGGACGAGGAATACATGGATTTTATATGTTTCAATGTACTCCGATGTACCATAATGCTGGAATGTTACTATTATGTAACCACTTACGTTTATTACCAAAACAATCACTATTGCATCTTCTTTGATGATACCGACTTCATCCATATCGCATCTTTCGCATCATTGATCGGATCGTCCAAAAGAAGTTCAGCAAGGACTATAGGACCATCGTACGATCTGATCCGATTTTTATTTTGGTTACAGAACAAGAGGATTCGGGATGACTTTTTGTTACTTTCCTCCCTTCTTCGAAGATGATCCTCCCTGATAACGGAAATTGTTGGGATTCAATTGATTCGCATGATTGTTAAGATCGGCACGTGTACCGGTTCCATGATATCCACTTGAATAACCCTTGTAGTTCGAATTGTTCGGATTGCATTGATTGGCATGATTGTTCTTGTGGGCGTTGCTGTTGCTGGAGGGGTTTGGCATGCTAATCGTGTAGTAGTAGTCTCAGTAGTAGATTCTGGAACAGTAGTAAGTCTCGCTGCTCCCTCACAAAGAGGAAAGACCTTGTTGATTTTGTGGTAGGGTAGGAAATGAAACGGATTTCGATTTTTTGATGGTTTACCTCAAAATCTCAATAGTGTTCACGCACCTCGAATACTACTGCAAAGATCCATGTTCACCTCAAAATCTCAAGTGGACATCAAACGAACCCTCTTTGCCGAACCCCTGCTAAACAGGAGGCATCACCGGGTCGTGGTAGTACCACTATCTACTCGTCACCGAACCTTCGCCTCCCTCCTTTCTATCGGTTGTACGACGATGTACTATGCCTGTACGCAGAGGAATCGTCGTCGTCGTTGTCTACCGGTCCCTGAAACTACACGACGTTGTAGTATTAGTCGACGATGATTTCGATGATTTGGATCCCAGCTCTCTTCGATACTGATACAAACAACGTCCATTCCAACGTCCTCCAAGAACACTCTTCGACAAACTTCCTCGAAACATGATTTGTTTTTTTTCTTTGTCACTTGGGGGACTTCTTTCAGGTGTATATGAAAGCCAAAAAATTTTGTGGTTGTGGTTGATGGGAGGAAATGAGGCTGCTCAAAACAAGAACCCCAGCATGTTTCGCCTCAAAATCTCAAATGCCTTCTCTCCTCCCCTCTCATCGTGATACATGTGTCTAACTATAGTCAACAATATCATGGAACTGTCGTCTCAAAAGAAAATTTCCGATCCATATCAAACTCCTCTCACGACGGGAAGGAGTGGTTTGGAAGTGCACATTTTGTACGGTTGTTCAACCGGCGGGAGAATTTCATCCCAGACCGACAATTACAGACCTGCGAATACTACTATCATACATCCACATACATATCTTAATATCTGTATGTATGCTGACGCCATCGGCATGCCTTTCCTAAATGACGAATCTGGCGTATGATCATCCTCGGGAGGATGCAACGGCCCCGTAACGGTATCGTCGCTAATGCTCCTAATTCTCGCTAAGATACAATATCTCAACGGCAAGGATTCCTTATATAGGCGATCGAATGGGCGAGCCGGGTCATGAACCTACAGTCGCAAAACCCGATGTAAGTGCCTTCCCCAACGGAGCCTCCGACTTCCCCCGTTCGTTGGGTTCCCTCGATTGGGTAGATGGAGACAAGGATTCTACCATCATTATCTTCTTGGAGATTGCCTCCCCATTGGAACGAGAGAGATACAAACCTGGCACGTGCATATCACAGACTCTTTCATTTTTTGTGGCAAAAGGAAAAGGGATGAAGCTCTCTCTTGCCCTTGCTTTCTTGACGGCAACTGCTGTTCAAGCCTTTGACAAACATGCTCAATTCAATGTAGACAAGGATTTCATGGCTGCCATGCAATCCAAGTCATCGATCAAGGCCGCCTCCAAGGCTGGAAAACTTCTGCAACTCCAAGACCGTCTTCTCAAGGCATCTCGTAAGCTCCAGAACAATAATAACCAACAACAGGGCAATGGAAAGTATGATGCCTTCCTCGCCGATCAAGATGGTAACATCTACTATCAAGGAAACAACGGTCTCTACTACGATACCAACGGTCAACAGGTCCAACCCAACGCGAATGGTTTGTATCCCTGGGAATACAATGCTATCCCGTATGACTTGGCCTCCCGTTCCTTCAAGTATGCTGGATGTGCTGCCATCAAGACCTACGACGTCGAACGGGCCCGGGAAAATGAAAATCCCATGGTCTTGGATAACTTTGCTGTCTTCCGTCTTTGCCCTGCCGATCATTGCAATCAATACTCTGCCACAGGATGCACCAAGAACTATGGAGAATATGCTGTCGACATCAAGACGTACCTAATGTACCTCCTCGCCTTCTACAACGAGGAGTATGAAGGCTTCTGTGACTACTGCAGACCCTGCGATTACCAAGTCCAGAACATTGCCAAGATCGAGACGAAGATGTGCCTTCAAGCTGAAAGTGAGAATCAATTCCAGTACTACGCTCAACTCCGTCAACAAGCCTACACTGACTACGTTGAAGCCAACGGCCAGAAGAGTGGAAATAGCTGGAACTGGTTTGGCTTTGGTGGTAACCGAGGCAACGTGTACAACAATGGTCAAGGAATGGGTGGATGGGGTAATGGCAACGCTAACAACAGCAACTCCCAATCCAACCCATACGGCTTTTACAACTACAGTGCCAATGGTGAAGTTGTTGAAGGCGAGGAGGGTTACCAATCCCAAGGATACAACGCCCAAGACTACAATGCTCAACAACAACAGTACAATGAGGAGAACCCAAATGCTCAGTATGATCAAGGCGAGGATTGGGTCACTCTAAGGACGTCTGAATGGACGAACGAGATCTCTGCCAGCTGGGTCACGGAGGCCCATGCGGCGTACCAAGCCGGGACACCCTACTGGGCCACCGATGATGGCTATGAGAATAATGCCGCGTACCAATCGTGCAAGACCTTTGTGACGGGTATGCAGGACCAATATTTGGCTGAAATGCAAGCTCAGAATGGATACAATGGAAATAACGCTAATGGTGCCAATGCCAATGGTGGAAATTACTATGATGAAGATGCCAACTTCCAATCCTACAATAGTCCGACCCATGCTAGCGCCATGTATGACTATTGGAAGAACATGGATTGCTGCGTCGATGGTTCCGTCTGTGACTACTGCCAAACCCGCGTGTCGAATGCCTATGGATTTTGTGATGATTACTTGTGTGGTGAATACTATGATCACTGCTCGGACAATTACAAGACTCAACAACAACTCGAAGTTGACCTTTCTGACTTTTTGGAATGCTCCCCCTACGAGGATGGAAATGGAAAGCAGTACTACATTGGTCCCCACTGTGGTTCCGATCGCTACACCATCTCTCTTGGTGTCTTTTCGGATGAAAGTTGTCTCAATTACGTTGGAGATAGCATCTCCCTGAAGAGTATTCTTGGAAGTGGTTACAGTGATAAGGACTTGTTCCAATTCCCCGAAGCCTGCATCTCGTGTGATGGTATGGATGAATATGCACAATACATGGAAGAAGGTGGAACCGAAGGCCGATATGGAATGTACTCTAACCTCCCTGACAAGGCTACCGATACTGCCTTTGCCATGTGCACGTCTCTTTACACCCTTTCTGCTCAGTGCAATGAACACATGACCAATTACGAACAGGTCTCTCGTCTCATGAGCAGTCAGGAAGCTGCCGATGAGAGTCGTTCGTGTACCTTCATTGACAACATTATAAGCGGTTCGTATGATGAATTTGGTGTCATCCAACTCAGGGATGATACCTTCAACTGGAATGATCTTCGTAACCCTCACCAATACCGTCGTCTCCGAATGCCCGTCGGCCAGGCCCTTGGATTGTCCTTCAGTATCATCTTGACGATTGCCTTGGCTGCCATGGCATACTCGTACCAACGTGCCTTCCGTCGTGAAGGCATGCAATCTCCCTGGTCCCCCACTGCGATCTTCCGAAGCCGTCATGGTATCTCGAAGCCTAATCCTCCAGGTGCTGGTACCTCTCCGGTTGTGAAAGGAAAGGAACCTCCGGCAGGATCTGCCACCGGTATTGATGGAAACTATGTCATGTTGGCATAAATGGGAAGATTTGGACGAATAGTAGTATTGTATGTGTAAGAATGAAGAAGACAAGAAATGAGGAGGAAAGAAGATAATCGGATTAACAGAAGATTGATTTTGTGTGAAATTAAAGCCTCGTTTTGAGTGTACTGATAGGTTATATTTATTGCTTACTGTTAGTTGTAGCTCGTTCATACCATTCACAAAACTTCCACGTGGAGGCGCAATAGATCTAGAAGGGCAAAGAAAAGGAGAAAACAGTTCTGAGTTTTTCCCTTTTTTCGTTGGAAATATGGGCTTTTTTGTTTGATTTTCGGAAAACCCGGAAGAAAAAAAGAGGGACAACTTGTGGCTCGAGTACCATGGAATCTGCCGGCATTTTTGGACCACCTGGAACGATTTGCACCGGAATCTCTCACCACTGAAATTTTCTTCGACTTACAGTAGTAGAGCAACAGAGGCGAAAGATAAGTCCATCCAACAGAGAGTTATCTTCCTTGTCTTTCCCCAACAAACCTAAAAGGGAAAGTATTGTTCTACAGTAATCACTGATTCTTCTCTTCACCTTTGCACAAAAGAAAGATGGTCGAAGCATTTGTCGGTAGTAGTAACAGCAACAGCAACAGCTACAACAGTAGTAGTAGTCCTCGACTGGTAGAATCCAAACGTCGTCAAGAGGAATGGAAATCAATGGGAATCGATAATGACCGTCTCCAATCGATTCTAAGACAACGTGTGACGGTCGTAGGCGGAGGGACGACAGGAGGAGGTCATCGAAGATCTTATTCACATTCCTTTTTAATACTTTCAGCGGCAAGAGAATCTTTTTCAAGTTTACACCAATATGAAAAAAGACAACAAGAACGGCAGGAACAAAAACAACGTGAGGAACAACAGGAAAGGGCATTACAGAATTGGTCAATAGAACTCCGTCGTATCTTAGATTATGAAATTGAAAAGACGGTCCTATTTTCAATCCAAGAACAGGGACAGATTGCGAAGGAACTTTCCCATCTGTTACTTCCCAAACAACAATGTCTTGAACGAGTCACTCATTTATGTCAGCAACAGCAACAACAACAACGACAATGCCAACTGGAATCTAGTTTGGATCCATCTTATTATCATCCTTATGATGATGGTGATGACGATCAGCAACAACAGCATCAAATGATGGAGAATCAGATTCAAGAGTTGTATGAGAAATATCAATCCTTAGCACAACGAGTCTTGGATTATGTTACCTTTTGTGAACGAAATGTCATGACAGCACGAAAGATTTTAAAGAAACATGACAAACTCCAACCCTGGCAGACCCTTACGAAGACATATACTACTTATCATCATTATCCTCCTACGTCTGCCGTGGCGGTCGTCGAACAAAAACAGCAAAACAATATCAGAATGATGATGGAGAATCATTCTTCACATTTTTTGTTACAACAATTATACAATCATGATGGAGGATTATCGTCTATCATAGCAAGTTTAGCAACCTCTTTGAATCAATTATATCATGCCAAAAAACTTCTCCAAGCCATCCCTTCTTTACACGGAGAGGGGAGGATATTTCCACACCCATCATTATCATCATCATCGAACCGTATGAGTACCCTGACACCAAGTCGTCATCAACGTACCCTTTCAATGCCCGTTTTGGCGGCCGTTTCGGATGTGGAGATTGGAATATCCAACACCAACAATAGCAACAACATCAGCAACAGCAACCCGGTCATCATCCCTTCTGTCTTTGCTAGTCTCTCATCAACGCCAACAACAACAACGACAATGACGACGATGATGATGACAAGTTTCAAGGAACCATTATTGGATCAAATTTATGCTGCCCGATCTCGTCTCCATACTCAATCCTCCAAGTATGTTGAATTGATTGCGACCCGATCTCTCATTTTTCAAGGTGACGACGAAGAGGAAGAAGAAGTATATCATGACACTGTTGATGATCATCCTCCACTTCCGGATGGCATCTCCCATGATCATCGAATTCAGGAGGCGAATAGGAAACGTCGGAAAAAGATTTCAAGTCTATTAAATCTTGCATCTACCTTTTTTTACATGACGAGTTATTACATCGTGGCACCGACGACGGGACAATATGCACTCCAATTGGGATCCACCGAGGCTATGGCAGGGATCATTATTGGGATGACACCGAATGCTGCCTTGATTGCAACCGTCCTTTATGGTTGGTGGTCAAACTATGCCTACAAGAGTGCATTATTATTTGCGGCAGGATCATCCTTGGTTGGGAATTTATGTTATGCATTAGCCCTACGAAGGCATAGTATTCATTTAGTCATGTTGGGTCGATTCTTGAATGGATTTGGTAGTGCACGATCCATTAATCGACGATTTATTGCCGATACATTTTCACGTGCCGAACGTACAGCAGAATCTGCCGCCTTTGTGACGGCAGGAGCGATGGGGATGGCTGCCGGTCCTGCCATTGCAGCCCTACTCGGGATTTGGTTTCGACATTTCCCTTCCAGGTACGTGGTGTCCTTTCGTAGGTTCCTTATATTATGGGCCACAAGATTTCTTCTTCCATGTCTACAGCCGTTTTTGTTCATATCCGACTCACCCCTCCTCACCTTCCTTTGAATACAATAACAGTAATTTGACATGGACAGTAGAAACTGCACCGGGGTGGGTCATGTTAACGTTTTGGTCAGCCTACTTTGCGACGACTCTCATCTACTTTGAAGAGCCCGATCGATCGCATCTGTTTGGTAAAGCTACACCAAGTCGAGATCGACACGTCGTAAAGACCGAAACCTCAACAACTGATGAATCCAGGCCCTTGCTATCGTCGCGTATGGAAACAAACCTCAATGGAAAACCGAATTTAGGTGGGAAAGAATCACTGCCTCTCTACCGGAACGTTCCTGTGATGATGACATTATGGCTCTACTTTCTTCTGAAACTTGTACTGGAATGCCTACTGAGTTCCTGCGCGACGTTGACAGGATTTTTATTCGGCTGGGATTCACAACATAAGGGAGCATTCCTGGCCTTTTTGGGTGGACTCATGATCCCTGTGAACTTGGTCGTGGCGAAATTGTCACAGAATTATGAAGACCGCGAACTGATCCTCGGAACACTCATCATTATGTTCCTTAGTGCAGTCGGCATTCTGGACTACTCGACATCCTACTCGGTGTTCCAATATGCCATATTCTCGATCTGTCTCTTTGTATCGGCGAATGTTTTGGAAGGGCCTAACATGAGTTTACTTTCCAAGACGATTCCAAAGATTTGGGCTAGAGGTACCTTCAACTCGGGCTTCCTCGCCACCGAAGCGGGGACTGCGGCTCGGTCGATAGGCAACCTTCTTGTTTCGGCATCCGTTGCCTTATATGGGGTAGACCGTCTATTAAATTCGACATTCATTCCTGTCGTTGTCTTCGTGGGATTTTCAGCATGGTGGACGGTCCGCCTATTGGATGAACTTGTCGAAGACGACGAAGATGACGATGAAAGTAATCGTGTCGGCACGAACGAAAACTCAAACACAAGTCTGGGTACGAAGTAGTAATTGATGAAGAACACCATCTATTTTAGACATGTAATATGTAGCTCTTACAATTACTCCCACTTCTTTCTCCACATCGAGCACATCTACTGTTTGCGTCGGGAAAACATGCGTGTCCACGCTTTCTTTTCACCCGACGCCGCCGTAGAGTTCTCAGGGGTATCCGCCATTGAGGTCCCGTCACATTTCGAATCATCGGTATCCCCTATTGTCATTTCAATTTCCTCCACCGATGGAGTGGCATCAGTGCCAATCGGTTCCTTTTCGGGGGATACTGATGGGGGGACGGTATCGGCAAGGTCCGCTTCCAAGTCTATCTCTGTAGCTGATGCCTCTTCCGAGAACCGCACACGCTTGGAGTTGTTCGAGCCGGCTACAGGTGGAGGTACAACCTTGGGTCGAGTGTTGTTGCTTATGATGGAGATGTTGGAAGATAACCTTGAAAAGGATGGAACTGTCAAGGTCCAAGTCAAATTATGAGCGCAGTAGGACGACATGAGAATCCCAAAGTGAAATACTTCGACACCGTAGAAGCGCTTCCATAATTCCAAAAATGTTTCGTCGTTGTCGCCCGTCAAGTCCATTTCGTGACGGATCCACGATGCAAATGATGCCGCCACCAGGTACATCGATCCTGTCGTCCATTGAAAGCCAATTGCTCCTAATGCAGCACGAGTGTTGGACAATCCCAAGACAAGGGCTGGTCGCTGTCGTGCAGCTGCTCGTAGTAGAAGACCGACTGGAACCCACAGAAGAGCGTATGGAAACCAAATAAGATTTTCGGACAGTCCCACAAGTTGGAGACATACATGTCGTTCGTTCCAGTAGAGATTATCTTGAAAGTTGTCGACCAGTCCATCGGTCTGGAGCGAAGGGGATATACTGCACCATATCGATCCCACAATGTTGACTATTGTAATTAGGATGATAGTAGCTGCCCAGAAATGCATGAAGAACAAGGCGCATAGAGGCAGCTTGTTTTGTGGAAGCCTGGCTGTCGCGTCAACTGCAAATTTTGTTTGGGCCACTGCCGACAATGCTAGGAAGAAATTGGCGATGGCTCCAACAATCCAGAACTCCATCATCCCCTTGTTGTCTGTCTGCCCACTATTGGGGAAAAAATGTGCTCGGAAGCCCATCAACCCGAAGGCTCCTGCAAGAAACACTTGAGATACAACACCCGACCGACGTGTTGATCTTCTAAAGCATCGCAGATGAAGGGCGTGCAGAAAGCAAACGGCGGCTACGAAGTAGGAGCTTGCGATTGCGAGATAAGAGTTGTCTACTCCCTCGCTTTGGCATTCCTCTCCTGAGCAGTCATCAGGATACACAAAGTGGAGTGTAGCACTGAGTGCCACATAGGTTAAGCCAAGAAGGATCAGGCCATACGAACATGTAGATGATCGCCCTTCAGAGGGCCCGGTAACAGATGATGACGAATACATGATAGACTAATTTTTGTGGCTTGGACTAAGATCAACTGTCTTTTTCGGCAGCGGAGTGACAGTGGGGTCAAAATCGGAGCACCGTTTCTTGATCAGGTGCTCCATAACGGAAGTGCCAGGAAAATTCCTGACGAGGGTGCGCCGACCGCCCGGCTCGATCTAGTCGTGCATATACTTGTAAATATCGGGTGAGACAGCCTTGGGACACTGCGGATTTTTTTCATTAATTCGATCATTCGGTCCCGTGGGACTGCCAAAAGGAAGGATAGCGTGGTCCATCTAAGCTAAGCGATCTCACGATAATGTCGATCCACGATGATAAGGCTGCTACTAATGGTATTGTTCATTGCGTTTACGAAGAAATTTATCTGGTGGTGCATTCCCAGGGATTGATAGCACCTTCCGAAATGCCACCGGCATTCTTAGTAGTTTAAAGTCCCTGCCCTAGCATCGCGTCGGCGTTCTTGCATCTCGCAATATATTCTGGGGCTAGATCAGATAAGGCCTTTTCCATATCAATTCTCATAAACGGCTCTCGTGGTTAAACTCCAGTATCCTGTTGTTGGGAACATGCTCTCCAGCAATCATAGGTTTTGTCATACCCGTGAAAACTGAATTTAGGATTTTTGCGGATTAGGCCATGATATCGAGAAAGCGACGCATCCAAGTAGGCAACGAAAAAAGGTGGACGGTCATTGTGGGTATGGGATATTTTCAGAAGATTCATGAACTTGTCTTGATATATTTATTGTTTCGACGTCA
>Ga0194115_10006509_pt1 | contig 11821 bp, 9 predicted proteins | sample TA2MahsurfametaG_3_FD_148656 | JGI IMG/M metagenome (GOLD analysis project Ga0194115, IMG submission 148656) | Freshwater microbial communities from Lake Tanganyika, Tanzania - TA2015002 Mahale S4 surface | ecosystem: Environmental > Aquatic > Freshwater > Lake | place: Tanzania: Lake Tanganyika... | reverse complement strand
CATTACAACCAGAATACCATGTGGTTAATGTCTTCCCATTCCATGCTAGACGATCCAAATTGGGTGTTTCCGTCGTCGGGTGGCCTGTAAAGCCAAGATCGCCATACCCCAGATCATCCATAAACAAAAGGATGAAATTTGGTTGTTTCCGTCCTTTCGCCGCCACTAGTAGAACAGGCAGGACCAGTAAAATGAAGTAGGCTGTTGAAGGGCCATGGAAGAAGAAGAAGATCAGAGTGAGGTTCTCGATTGTGGCGACAATTTTACATTACATGATGCTGAACCTTGCAGAATGCAGAATCCGTATCGATGATGTACTGTAGAACAACCCGGATCGTATCATTTCTCTCTGGTATCTTTTTAGACGAACCGATTCTCGGTAAAGTCCGAGCCTTGTTATTTCGCAACGTAGCAATCGTCGTTTGTTCCGCCTGGCCCATGTACGAAAAAGTCAATCGAAGAACGACAACGGAAAGAACGACGAAAAACTCGCGACAGCGGAAATGCGACAAGAGCCGAGGACCAGCAACGTACCGGTGAGGGTCATGGCGCCGTTCATTTTTTCTTGACTGACCGTACCAACAAAGGAAGGACGACAAAGGCATGGGAAAGCGATGCTGCAATAAAAGAGAGCCACGAGTCTTGCTGACGGAGGATCCGCGAATTTCGGATCGCCCTTGTTTTGAAACGACACATGGAGGGTTCGCCAAGTCGGATTCCAAACTGGCGAACAACGACGTATCGAACCAGTCCGCTGCAACGTTTGACAGTGAACCCAACGCAGGTATTTGACTTCATCATAGCAAGTAACTTCAACATCGAAAGGAGCATAAAGCAATGAACAAGGGAAACAACAACAGCAAAGAAGAAATAGAAGTCTAAGAACACTCGTGCCAGTGTTGCCTTACAGAGCTGGGAGTCCTGCATGCGTTTAGGCCTTCGGTGGCCATAAGAACAGGGAGTAAAATACATGAAGAAAAGCTGGAGATACTGCTGTTAGGTTTATCGAACTTGCCTGTGTCCTACTGAAGGGTGACGTTAAACGGATTGTCATCTGACAATTGGAGGAAAATTCGACTTGATTTGTCAGAGTTGATGATGTTTCACGCACGGAACCCAAAGAAAAGGCACTAGGTAGTCATTAGTGGAGCGGACGTATATGTCGAAGTGGAGCGGATGTATGTGTTGAAGGCGAGTTAGTTTGTATGATAGACGCGATTCTGGGTTTCATCAACCGGGAGTTCAAGATTGTGAAGTTTGTTCACTTAGCCGAAAGATTCCTCCGGAAACATCACGGAACGACAGTGAAAAGAGTTTTCAAAGATGTTCACGTAGGGCCTTGTGGTATTTTTCGTGATGCTCCCTAGATCCAAGTCGGAAGATCCCTATACTGCTGTCGTAAACGTCATCAGGGAGTGTGCAGTTGCAACCCAACGAACGATCACAGCAAACACCATATTTGCCAGGGCTTTCACCGGGCCCATCGGGGATGTGAAGTATCTGCCCATATTCAAAGGTTGCCACCTCCATCGCGTATGCCTTGAGAATTCGATCCATAGCATCAATGTCTTCAGGTCTTTTCGGTTGTTGGTTCGGCTCATTCAATGGTACGGCTTCGGATGGGTCACTCTCAATATCGAAAAGTAACGGCGGATCGTACTGCCTCGTCAGGTCGAGGGTCTGTCCTATACCAGGCGCTGTACACCAATGTGCCTTGTATTTTCCATGTCGAACAGCTGTTACAGAGTACTGCGGTGATTTCCCTTGACATGTCCCATAAAAGAACAGGAAGTCATGCTTCGACTTCCCATCGTGATTCAAAAGAACCTCGGATGCGTCACGACCGTCGAAGACCCGATCATTGGGTAGCTCAGCACCGGCCAGCTTTGCTAGAGTTGGGAACACGTCGAGACTACTCACAATCTCCGCAGAACGACTGTACGGTGGGATCGTGCCCTTCCAATAAGCAAAGGCTGGCTCTCGGATACCCCCTTCCTAAAGCAACGTGAACCTCTCGGTTAGCAAACAGCTTCGACTACGAACTCGACGGGTATCACATATGACTTACCCAATTCGAACCCTTGGCTGTAGACCAGTAGCCTGCAGACCGTCCAGTGAAGATTCCTTCACTTCCACCGGAGAGCTGCCCTGCCATCCACGGGCCGTTGTCGCTTGTAAATAGAACCAAGGTATCTTCGTCGAGTCTCATTTCTTCAAGTTTCGCAACAAGGTTTCCCACTATCCAGTCAGCCTCCTTCAGTGCATCGCCAAAAGCACCACGTCGAGTTGATTTCTTGAAGTCACAGCCAGCATACTGCTTCTCAGGCTGGGAGGCAGACGTCGCATGGACGTGACTGAATGGCAAGTAGAGGAAGAATGGTTGATCGCCGTGATGACTCAGAAAGTCCATGGCAAACGAGTTATACTTTTGCGCAAGTGTCGTAAAGTCCAGAGGTTGTTCCAATACCTTGGTTTCGTTGAATGCCTGGAAAACAAGTGGGAGGAAGTTCCCCGCAGGATCTTCCTCGTCGTGGTAGTTACACGTTTTACGGTCCGCTCCCTGACACGACGCATGTAATAGTCCAAGATTTCTGTACCCTTCCTTGTACCATCTATCGTCATCGATATCTTCCTGTGCCCTATTCGAAGAAGAAGGATATGTCACGAGATCTGTTGGACAACTAGAGGCGATCCCGTCGCCCATATCATCCGAGTACGGGATCCCCAGGTAGAAATCAAAGCCACGATTTCCTGGTAGATAAACCTGTCGATTTCCAAGATGCCACTTCCCAATCATAGCTGTCGTATATCCCACTTTCTTCAGATGCTCAGCGACGGTTGTTTCATTGAGATTCAACCCGCCCTGGACGGTCGGACCGAATACGCCAGGGACGCCGGTTCTTGGAAATTGTCGTCCCGTCATCAGGGCTGCCCGACTTCCGGAGCATACATTACAACCAGAATACCATGTGGTTAATGTCTTCCCATTCCATGCTAGACGATCCAAATTGGGTGTTTCCGTCGTCGGGTGGCCTGTAAAGCCAAGATCGCCATACCCCAGATCATCCATAAACAAGAGGATGAAATTTGGTTGTTTCCGTCCTTTCGCCGCCACTAGTAGAACAGGCAGGACCAGTAAAATGATGTAGGCTGTTTCAAGGGCCATAGAAGAAGGAGATCACTGTCAGAGTGAGATGCTCGATATGGTGATAATGTTGCGGCACATCGGCTGAACGTTGCATTATCTGTGTCGATGACATATCCCTAGTATCTTTTTCTGTGTCTCGATATAATCCTATCCTTGTTATTTCACACCGTAGAAATCTTCGCACTAGACGCCTGGCCTATGTACGAAAAAGTCAATCGAAGAACCAGGATGGAAGGACGAAAACTGACGACCGCGGAAATGCGACAATAGCCGCGGACCAGCAACGTACCGATGAGGGTCATGGTGCCGTTCATTTTTTCTTTACTGACCGCACCAACAAAGGAAGGATGATAAAGATAGGAAAGTGAGGCTTCAGTAAGAGAGTTGCCGCGACCATTGTGACAGCAAGGATCCTCGAATTTTGGATCGCAACGGAGGGTTCGCCAGGTCGAGTCCCAAAGTGGCGAACAACTTTCTGTCGAACCAGTCCACTGCCACATTTGAAACCAAAATAACACAGTAAGCAGGAATTTGACTTGATCACATAGAAAGTAACTTCAGCCCTTGTCGATCCCTTTTTCATTCATGCTAGGTGAAAAGATATTGATGTCCTTGGATGGTTTGTTTAGGCTTGTGATCACAGGGAAGTCGAATCGATGCGTCGGCCTCGTGTGAAAACTAGTCTTGGAACGAAATTCTACAAGCTATTGAAATGCATTTTTCAAGTTCTCATCGTAACATTCCTATTGACGACTCTCATGGGTGTGTCGACGATTCATAGCCATGATGCAGATTATTACTTTCCCCTCACGAAGACGGAACTAAAGTTGGAGGAACTATCGTCAGTTGATTACTTTGCATGTTGTGGTTTGGGTCATCGTTTGATTCGAATGTCCTTGGCACATTTCGTGGCGAAGAAAAAGGGTTTCGCTCTTCGTTCCTTCTGGGGTTGGTGTGGTGAGAGGGATCCGATAGAAGTCTTTTCCTATCTTTTTGAACCACAACCTGCAGAAGAATTATCACATGTTCGATCTCAAGGCATTATCCTTCCCTTTTACAACGAGGTTCCTGGCTTTGTGACACTAGGAAGAAATCCAAATAAGACTCCTTGTCCATGTCATGAAGACAAAATTGTGGCAGATTTGGAACTGTATACTTCACTAAGGAATAGATTCCGAGACATAGATAGAGTGGATTCCTACGTTAACAAGTATTTTCAGAACAGGACAGTCATTGGGATTCATGTCCGGGCAGGAAATGGTGAAGAAGGTGATTTCATCCGAAAGGGGCGGGCAATCGACGATCCACACAATTGGGTACGACAAGTATCACAGACTATCCGTGACTTCCTTCAAGGGGAATATCTACCTTCCCCCCCAGCGTTATATGTTGCAACCGATACGCCGTCCATGGTATCATTGTTCCGACAGGAGTTTGTCTCTGCCAATATCGAAGTGTTAGAATGTCCACAGGAACTAGGACGAAGAGGAGAGGGAGAGGGTGTGTTATTTGGTGTTTCTAATAAAGTTAACAACAAGGATGGTAATTCAGAGGATGACTCCTCATCTTGTCTCTTGGGTTGGACGAGCACTCTTCTGGATATGTTCCTGTTAAGTCACGCTGATGTGATCGTGGCAGCAAAGCCAAGTTCCTTCAGTCAGACAGCACCGATGTCGTTTGCCTTTGGCAATCGCCAGCCTAAGCTTTCGAAAGCGTATTGTGAGGTCATACCTCGAAAAGGCAACAATGATTCCAATTCTACTGACGATCTGATCCTCCAATGCTACGATAGTTACCTGGATTGGTGTTGCAACTACGCTACTTGGATTTCTATCAAGCACAAGGCATCTCAAGGCCACAAGCGGGTCTTTAACAAAGAATTTGTCAAGTTTATGGACATGGAAAGTCTGTCAAACTTTTCCCGAACCGAGTATCGCACAATGAGACATCGGATACCAAACTGTCCTCGGCCACGTCGGGGTCGCGCTGGTGGAGGACTTAAGGATAAGTGTCTACCGTATCGCTGGTGAGATTAATAACGTAGGTTGTCTGCCATTTATACTCCAGATAAAGTCGGAAGAAACGTGCTAAAGTAATCGAAGTATCCATACTAGACGCCAGCAGTCATCCGGAAGACCGTCTCGCCTCGGCTCAGTCGTTCTATCATTCCCAGGTGTGTCGTGATATTGACGAGTATTACGTGTCGTTACCGGTACAGGGCATATTGTATCTAGCATACCGTATCTAGCTTATGGTGAACTGAACCAAAGGCGATTGATCATGGCTTGAGAGTGATGTGAAGTCGTCATAGTGCGACGTCCGACTCGCTGACGTATACATGTACGGCGGGAATCGGGAACCACTGGCAAATTGTCTACTAGAACTTCCGAGAGAAGTAGACGTACCGGAAATTCCTGGTGTCAACGTGGTTGAGAACCCGTCGAGCTTCGCCGTGACGCGAAGAGATCTTGCCGAGGGTATCTTCGCATTGCACAGCTTGTGGCTCCAGTTTCGTCGCCAGTAAACTCACAGTCAAAGCACTACTCTCTCTCCATAAGGGTAATTACAAGCATGGTTGCATCACGTCCAGACTTTGGCTATAGCCGTACCGTCAACTATGTGAATCGGAATCATCTGTCTGTCATTACGCAACGTTGGGGAAGTGTCAATTGGAAGGTCCTTCCCTTTTGTCTTGCCAATGTCGCATTGACGATTCTCTTGGTTTGGTTGATGAATCATGGGATTGATTTGACTATTTCGGAATTCGGTCATGAATTCATGAGTGTCCTCGTCGCCTTTTTGGTCATCAATAAACTTTCCTTCACTCTTAGTCTGTACTACGAATTCCAAGGATATCTTTCCAAAATGAATCAGGCTGCCGTCGAAGTGACACAACTGGCCTGTTCCTACACGAAGGGGTATCAGGCACAAGACTTTCGAGATTGGCGGTTTGAAGTGACACGTCAGGTATTAATTCTGCTAAAGGTATCCGTCTCCGTCATCCACAAGGGAGGTGAAAACTGTGCATGGAATATTCCCGAACTGGAACATAATCCTCCCCGTCTTATCCTAGATGATGAGCAATATCCTGCTGTGATCAGTGGGAGTCCGACGATTGGACGACAACGATCTGGTGCTCCTAAGGAACTTTATGAATTTGGATATAATCTTCGATCAGACAAAAATTTACGGGCCCCGATTCGTATCGCACAACGTTTACGAGATGTCATTACTGATCGGAAACAGTTGAGTGTCGATCCATTGCTTGCACAGCAGGAACAATCCCTATTGAATTCTGTGAAGGAATTCATGGATGCATACTATGGAGTACGCAAATATTTGACTTGTCCATTGCCTCTCCCGTTGGTTCAGCTAGGTCGAGTCTTTGTCCTATTTTTCGTCTTTACGTTACCATTTGCATTGTTAAGTCCTCAGTTGAATCTGGCATACCCCCAAATGGCAATGTTAATCTTCCTTTCGACGTATGGGTTTATGGGAATTGAATTATTGTTTGTTGAGATTGATGATCCATTCGCTGATGATCCCAACGATTTACCATTGACGGAAGAAGCTCGTGCAGCGGGGGAAGATGTCATCTTGAATCTCTTACATGTCGATGGGACCTCAGCTGTCGATAGGCTTCGAAAAATCATTCTATTTGTGAAACATGGGCAGGGGGAACCGAATGAAATGGATCCCTTGGTTTGAGATTTCGTGTTTCCTCTTTTGGTACTCCAGACGATATGATGGTACCCAAAAAGGGGAATACAAAAACCGTGCGTCTTCGAATCTTATATGGGGGGGGATCGATCCTTTTGGAGTGTTTTTTTGTATGATACGAATAAACCGTATCTGTCGATGGAAGGACACACACAAAACGAGTCGATCGGCGTGTACAGAATCGAACTCTGTTACCCCTTCTCGTCCGACAGGTTCTAAGGTCGTGGTCTCACTTCCACCTAGATCATAACTATCAGTCATGTAAATCAGAAAAAATAACTAACTTACTACCGTCGGGCGTCGTACGGTAGTCATCTGAAAGGCCATGCTGGATGATAGGACCAAAGTGACTCAACATCAGGCAGACGCCGGACGGACGTTCGACACACGTAACACGTGCGTTTATCGATATCAGCAAAAAGATTTTTGTAGAACCTTTCGGTGACGACAAGATAGCCAACATCTACGATGCCATACCCCATTTGATCAAGGTTGAATCACGCCCACTCCAATGAAGATTTTGTCATCCTTTGTATCAAGAACTGTCTCATCATTCCTTCTTTGTTTGTTGGTACCATGTTTCTCAGCTTTGGCCGTTCCCCGAACAAGTGGTGTATCCACATCGACAACAGCAACAACGACCATCAAATCACTGCAACAACCCCACCCGACCTTGTCACCAGAAGAAACCTTACGACAGTTGGCGGAACAATGTGAGGAACTTGGAATTAAGACATGGGATATCTATGGTGATTTCCACTTGACAAAGACAGACTCATTCCTACGACGATTTGAAGGAGAATTGGCAAAGGAATTTCAAAAGGAGGATGCAGTCTTTATGCCCAGTGGTGTTATGGCACAATCGATTGCTCTCTTAATCCATTCAAAAGGAATCCAAGGCAGACAGTCCTTTGCATGTCATGCTACTAGTCATTTGCTTCTACATGAGCAAAAGGGGTTTTCAGAACTTTGTCAGATGGAGGCTATTTCTCTACCACGAACAGAGGTAGGGATTGGTTTCGGGGTGGAACCTCTTTCATACTCGCAAATTGCAGAGTATCTCGATACGAAAGGTTCAGAAAATATTTCAACATTACTGTTGGAGCTACCACATCGAGAATTGGGTGGGAAGATAACACCCTGGGAGGACATATTACGCCTACGGCAATTGACGTCAACGATGGGGATTGCCTTTCATTGCGACGGTGCGCGGATATTCGAAGCGACGACTGGCTACGGAAGGACACCCGCAGAGCTTGCACAGCCATTTGATTCCCTATATATTTCATTTTACAAGGGTTTAGGTGGTATTTCAGGGGCTATGTTGCTGGGTTCCAAGGAGTTTTGCGATGAGGCTAGAATATGGTTGAGACGCTTTGGTGGAAATCTCTACACTCTCCTTCCGTATGTAGTTTCAGCCTGGAATGGATACAGAAACCAGTGGCAACTTGCAACCACTTCTGAACTGGGACGTATGAGTTTTGCAGAAAAGAAGAGTAAATTGGTTCGAATCTCAGAGAGGCTCAGTCGGAGCGCTGCCACTAGTGAAATCCTCACACTAGAACCCAAGATTCCGGAGGTGAATATGGTTCATATGTATCTACGATTGACGACGGAGGAAGCAGAGAGAGTCCGTAATCAAGTCGCAGAGGAGCTTGGTATATCGGTCTTCCATCGACTTCGTCCCGTTGATGACACCGAGATCGAGGCCCGTACTCAAGGATTCCGTTCCCGCTTTGAGCTTTCAATCGGCGAAGAGAATGGTTCGATTTCAGATGACCTTTGGATAGTGGCATGGGAACGATTTGCAGAGCTTTCTAACAACAGAGAGATAGACGTTTGAAAATGAGGCAGATCGTTCTTCTTGTGGTCCTCGTCGGTACATCTAAAAGCCCCACTTCCCGGCGTGATGGTATGATAGGGCGCGAAGAGCCTTCTCAATAATGGGGAGGACATTCGTCGACAGACTGTTCGAAACGTGATTTCTCCGCTTCTGTGTCGATCCTCCTTGTTATGGAGGCAACGTACAGGACTGTGTATTTGTTGACAGAAAGACAGCGTACATCTAGAGAACAATCCATGCGTCATCTCTAGTATAAGTTGGTATTCTATGCACGGCTGCTTTCAAATTCAAAGAAACTAAACGAAGAAAGTACTGCTCCATTTGAAGGATCAATTACGAAGCACAGACTATCACCTGATCTTCAAGTCGCGTAGAGCCTTACTGTAAGCTTCTAGCCACCGAACTGGTAACCTTCCTTAACCATGTGCTGAAATAATTGGAATGCAACAGTGGGAATATAGGTGGAATGACCACCCAAGTAATTTAGTGGTACATTGCCCCTATTGTCGGTCATTGTCGGACGTGCCCCGTGTTGGAGCAACAGAGACACGATCTTCGCTTTCTTTCCTTTGTCGTCAAGTGCACGCGCAGTCACTAGATGCAGGACCGTCTGCCCATTTTCATCTTGCTGATTGACAGTTGCACCGCAATCAAGGAGAAACGCAATGATTTCACACGAATGGGAGTTACTTTCCCGGGCGACAGCTGCATGAAGGAATGTCCTACCCTTGTTGTCAGCCGCGTTTATCTTCAAGCCAGCCTCCACGAGAATGCTCACCCTCTCGATTGTATCACTCGGTGATGAGCCCGATTCCATCAGGGAGAAAACTGCTGACTTTCCTTCTCTGTCTCTTGTATTGACATAGAACTCTCGGTCTGGTTGATCGACGTATGAAAACAAGAGAGAGATGATTCGATTGAAGTCGTGGACGGAAGAGTTCTTCGTCAGAATGTGAAGGGCCGTCTGTCCTTTTTCGTTCTGGACCTTCGGGTCGCAACCTAGATCTAGCAGCTTGGTTACAGCACGAACTGATTCCTCCTCATCATCGGTATCCATTCGAGCAAACAGACCCATTTGAGCCAACAGACTATGAAAAATGACAGAGCCAGTAGGGTCTCCCACGAACGGGTCTGCCGCGAAATCAAGTAGCTTATTGACAAGGTCCAGTGAAAACGAACTATCCACTGCAAGATAAATAGCCGATTTTCCATCTGCGTCGACGGTGTTCAGAAAGTCAGCTCTTTCTGACTCATGAACATACGCGAGCAACCCTTCGAAAAGATCGAAACTGCGGGTTGTGCCCCTCATGGCCAGAATATGAAGGGCCGTTCGACCTCTTTCGTCTTGGGCTTTTGGGTCGCACCCAAGTTCAATCAGCTTCATAGCAGCACGAGTGTAATCGACATCGCCATACGACGGAAAATGGCTCAATACATCGTGGAGAATGGGGCGACCAGTTGGATTCCCAACAGACGGATCTGCGTGAAGCTCAAGTAGTTTGAGAACCCTGGAGCTGGAAAAATAATCAACTGATGCGTAGAAGATGGCTGATTTTCCTTCCGAGTCCACAGCATTGACGTAGGATGTTTGTTGTGATTCATCCACAAAAGAAATGAATGCATCAATGCAGTCGTTCAAATCGCTTTCAGAAATATTTTGGACAAGACGATGTAACGCTGTGCGCCCCCACTGGTCTCGGGTCATCGGATCGCCACAACCAAGTTCTAGTAGCTTCGAGATTACGTATCGCAGATCGTCCCCATGAACGTAATCATCATTATTTGCACCAAGGCTCAGCACTCGGTCTAGAATGGAACAACCAGTCGGATTCCCAACAAATGGATCTGCGTGGAGCTCAAGTAGTTTTCGAACTCTGGAAACGGTAGGATAATGAAACGATGCGTAGAAGATGGCTGATTTTCCTCGCGAGTCTGTAGCATGGACGTAGGACATTCTTTGTGATTCATCTACAAAGGAAAGTAAAGCATCGCTGCAATCATTCAAATTATGCTTGGGATCATTTCGGACAAGAAGATGTAATGCAGTGCGCCCCAACTGGTCTCGCGTCATCGGATCGCCACAGCCAAGTTCTAGTAGCTTCGTGACTATTCGGCGCACACCATCATCATCATCATCATTTGTTTCACCAAGGCTCGATACATAATGAAGAATTGAGCGACGATTTGGATTCCCAAGACTCAATATATTGTGAAGAATGGAAGAACCAGTTGGATTCCCAACAGACGGATCTGCGTGAAGCTCAAGTAGTTTTCGAACTCTGGAAATGGAAAAATAATCAACCGACGCGTAAAAGATGGCCGATTTTCCTTCCGAGTCCACAGCATTGACATAGGATGTTCGTTGTGATTCATCCACAAAAGAAAGCAAAGCATCAATGCAGTCGTCCAAATCATCTTTGGAATGACTTCGGACAAGACGATGTAATGCTGTGCGCCCCAACTGGTCTCGGGTCATCGGATCGCCACAGCCAAGTTCTAGTAGCTTTGCGACTACGTATTGCAGATCGTCCCCAAGATAATTATTATCATTATTTGTCTCACCGAGGCTCAGCACTTGGTCAATAATGGAACAACCAGCTGGATTCCCAAAAACGGATCTGCGTGAAGCTCAAGTAGTTTTCGAACTCTGGAAATGGAAAAATAGTCAACCGATGCGTAAAAGATGGCTGATTTTCCTTCCGAGTCCGTAGCATTGACGTAGGATGTTCGTTGTGATGCATCCACACGCGAAACCAATACATCAATGCAGCCGTCCAAATAATGCTGCGAATCATTTCTGACAAGAAGATGTAATGCAGTGCGCCCCAACTGGTCTTGCGTCATCGGATTGCCACAGCCAAGTTCTAGTAGCTTTGTGACTGTGTGTTGGAGATTACACACATGGCCATAATCATCATCATTGGTTTCACCAAGGCTCAATATATTGTGAAGAATAGAAAAACCAGTTGGATTCCCAACAAACGGATCTGCATGAATACATCAATGCAGCCGTCCAAATAATGCTGCGAATCATTTCTGACAAGAAGATGTAATGCAGTGCGCCCCAACTGGTCTTGCGTCATCGGATTGCCACAGCCAAGTTCTAGTAG
>Ga0194115_10006502_pt1 | contig 11832 bp, 10 predicted proteins | sample TA2MahsurfametaG_3_FD_148656 | JGI IMG/M metagenome (GOLD analysis project Ga0194115, IMG submission 148656) | Freshwater microbial communities from Lake Tanganyika, Tanzania - TA2015002 Mahale S4 surface | ecosystem: Environmental > Aquatic > Freshwater > Lake | place: Tanzania: Lake... | reverse complement strand
TCAGGCATGCAAACTGCGCTTTAAATGAGAGTAACCCCTCCATTAAAGTGCTGATAGGGTCGGCCAGTAGTAAAGAGCCGGGTTGTTAGCTCAGTTGGTAGAGCAGGTGACTCTTAATCACCGGGTCAGGGGTTCAAATCCCTTACAACCCACTTAGTTGAATGACTGGCTCAAAATTTCTCGCTCTAGGCCAATTGCTAAAGGGGAATGACTCAAACTTCCAAATCTTTAATTTACTGGATCAGGCGAGACTTATCCTGAGTCGCGAGATAGTTAGGCCAAATTACATTTTGGTACTTAAGTTTCACTTTTTGGTATCCGCATAAATTAATGAAATCGGAGTTTGATGCTCCAACTGATACCCTAACTGAGAGATATAATCATGTTGCACGCTAGTGTGATTCTTGATGTATTCGTGATCTTCAATGCAAATTACCCTCGGGCGATAAATCTTGAAATCAAAAGACTTTATGACGCTGAGGTCTGCTCCTTCGACATCTACCGAAAGCAGCCAAGGCATTTGAGGTTGAGGCATCATCGCCACGATATATTGCAAAGTAATCATGTTTACAAATCTTTTATGCTTGACCTTGATTATTCCCTCCCGATCCAAGCGATCAACTACGTCTATGTCCGTTGTCGAATACTCGTAAGCATCGAATTCCCAAAATTGTTGAGGTCCTGGCTTCTGTCCAACTAGACATTCTAGAAAAAAGTCCCTAGGCCTGAGCATTTTTGCTAAGAACTTATTTGTACGTATTGGATCCACTAGGATTCCACGCATGCCTTTTCTGTAAGCGAAATAAGTATTTGAGCCCAGTATTGGCTCTCCTGCACCAATATCTACATAGGTAAAGTTCTCACCTTCAAAATATCTGCTTATAACTGAGTCTTCGCTCGTTTGGCCATAAAAATTTTTTGAAGTTGCAGTTACATTCTTTAATAACCTCAGAACGGGGTAAAGGCCTGTAAGTTTTACAAGTTGAATGATTCTAATGCGTAAATTGCCTGAATACATCCCGTAACAATACAACACTAAATATTTAATCGAAACAAATTTTGGATTGTTTCCATAAAACCAAATTCCTGTTGAACGAAAATGCAACATCCAATTCAAAAATTCGATGGCGCATCTACAATTCCAACTCCTTACTCATTTGAGCGATTTAAAATTCTCCAACATTAATTTCTTCACCACTTGGGTCGAGGATGTCGATTCCCACCAAGCCCGCGCTCCTTCATTCGGTGTGTCCCAAAAATTTGAGTTCGCAATGAATCTGAGGCCAATCGCCCATTCACTAGCATTGGGTATATAGGCTCGGATCCAGTCCAATTCTTTGATTTCAGAAAGCGGTCCGACGTCAGAGATCATAACTGCTCTTCCGTGTGCAGCCGCCTTTGTAACCATAGTCGGGAACCCTTCGTATGAGATTGATGGAACACAAACTACGCTTGAATCCTCAATCAATTGACCCAAGGTAGTTTGTGAAACCTGTCCATGAACAATAATCGCAGAATCTTCTTCGCCATGAGATTCTATTTCCCGTAGCAATTCACCTGAACCTGCAATATGTAGTCTCCAACCAAGATCTGAAATTTTCGCAGACTTAAACGCTTCTATGAGAATTAATACTCCCTTTTCGCGGGTCAATCGACCAGCAAATAAGAGATTCATTTCCTTTGTTTGTGATGTTTTTACTGGTCCTTCCACTGGATTAGGCATCAAGCTTATTTTGCTGTCTTTAATTCCCAAATTAATCAGCGATTGGCGAGTGTGGTTATTAAGGACAAAGAACAGATCTACATCTTTGAAGCTTTTCAGGTATAACCGCATGTATCGAGCAAACAAGAAACTCTGAAAACGACTATTTCTATAGCATCCATAAATCATGCCAAAGATAAAAGTCTTATTTTGAGAGCACTTGAAGCATGGGTTCGATTTTCTATAGTGAGTTCCACTTAAGCAAGTTAACCGAGCATTATGTATAGTTAAAATCACTTTCTTGTTCATGCGCTTTGCATACTTAATGATACGAAAACCTAAGAAAGGGAAAGTGTTGTGTATATGCAACAGATCTGCATTCCTAATCTCTGTTCTCTCACGATTGGACAAGTTTGGAAACCCGAGCAAGACATGTTTAATCAGATAAACAAACTGTTGGTGCCTTCTTGAAGATTGGAAGTCGTCAGTACTTTTACGCAAATAGAAATTTTGAACCCCTTCTTCTCGTAGTAATCCAACTTCTCGAAGAACGGCTTCTGTTTCCCCTGAAGGGAGCCGAGATTCATACTCATTGTGAAGCACACAAACTTTCATCCGATGTCCTTCTCTTGAAATACGGTTTTCGCTCCTATATTTTGATTATATTCTATTCTTTTGCATACATAGATATTTAGAAACTGAATTAGAATGATTGACATCAATTGAAAAAAGAAATAGACAATTGCTGAAATAGTGCTGCCTACATAAATAATCGAACAAAGGAATAGCCCTGAGACCATCAAGGAAATTTTCATTGTAGACAGATACTGCCTACGTGATCGAAGGATATAGCTCGTTGGATAGGTGATTGCATTGACGATTGGAACCGAAACGGCAATAATCATTGTTACTACCAACTCACGGACTTCAACAAAATGAGTTTTATCGCCCAGGAGATAAATAAGAATCGACACCGTTGAGAGAAAAACCAAATAGCCAGCCAGATTTCGAATCGTACGGGAAAGGTCCTCATTGAAATTTCTTGTGTTGGGTTGACCAGCCACAATTGTCAGCCAATATGCGGCAGCTAGGGAATAAAATGGGCTTGCAATGGTTTGGATGATTCTAATTGTTTCCAATTCACCGGCAGAGCAATAACGCGCCAACATAAAAAGAGTAAAAAGTGTAACCAAGGTTCCAAAAACAGATTGAACCAATAGGTATCTACGCTGAGAATCACCAACTCGCAGCACTTTACCTCTAGACTTCTTAATCCTCGATTTATGGAACATCAAGAAAACGACACAACCAAGTAATGGCCCCAAAATTGACAATCCCAAAAACCAAAAGAGGCTAATTAGCCCAAAGAAAGTTCCTACAGAAAGCAAAATCAAAACAACTGAAAGCCAAACTGCATCACTATAGAGAGTTATTCTAGGTTCCACACTTAAAAATCGATATCTAGCTACATCTTGAATGAGGATTAATGTGCAATAGATTGCAAGAGCGATGTCTAGATCTGAAAACGAACTTCTTGAATATCCATAAGAAGAGAGCATCACAACAAATGGGAATAGCGACGCAATCAAGATCGCGCGGCTACGGATGCTCGATATCTTGCCATAATCAATCAGATCTGATTCTAGAACAGTTGTCCTAAGTACGCCCTGAATCGCAAGCGTTGATACCACGTAAACAAACCACTTTCGAAACTCTTCCGGATTTAGATAATTAATTGCACAAATTGATGTAACGAAGTTCGTAACAGAAGTAATGGCTTGACTGAAAAATCTGTAACTAAATACGAAACCTAACTTCCGAGTCATTGTCGAATTCTAGGGTAATTCAAAGCCAGCAGTAAGAATTTTGCTGGATATTTCAGACTTCGTTGCAAGATCAATCCTATCTCTTTCACATAAGACCATTGATATCGTCGACTAACAGTATTAAGTTTAAATCATAGGCTAGATAAATACTGCCAGAAATAGCAAATTAATCAATTCCTGGGAAGGAAACCAAACCGTGGATAGAATATGTTTAATTAGATGATTATTCGGAACACAAATGCTATGACTCAGTTCGATTCAATACTGAAGAATCAATCTGTCTCTTGATGTTCCAATTAATCGCATTTCCGAATTCTATTTTAGTTTTCACCCTGATTGAGAGTAGGTTCTCGGACCGACGCGTTGTGTTTGTATTTGTATCATAGCAACAGTAGATTATTGAGGTGAGCAAAAGGCAGATGACCGCATTGGGCGAAGTGATTCTTGGTATGCACAATGTCGGATAGAAGTAAGAAAATGATAAATCTTTTTGGCATACAATTTAAAAACCATAATGGTGAGTCTGTGGTTCGCTCCGTCGCTGATTCACAAGAGTTGAAAACAAGTATCCATTTGATTGCAGTGTCAACTCTTGTCGAAAGTAAGAAGAATAAAGATCTTGCTTTACTGATAAACAATGGTATCGTAGTTTGTGATAGCAAGATTTTAGAAAAGGTATTGAAAGTTTTTTTCCCAAAATTTACGCGCATCCGTGGAGTAGATTTTTTAAGGATTTTTATATCCATGGATAGTTCTAAAAATCGACATTTTCTTCTAGGTGGCGAAAATACAACTTTGGAACAAATGGTACGAAACTTGAAATTACAAAATCCGAATATAAATATCTCAGGTACCTACTCTCCACCTTTTGCAGAGAATATAGACATGAAACGTTGCACAGATACTATTAAAGAAACTGATGCGAATGTGATTTGGGTCAGTCTAGGTTCGCCAAAGCAGGATTATGTAGCTTCGTATTTAAGCGATACCCTAAAAATTAGGGCCATTGCAATCGGCGCAGCCTTCGATTTCTATTCGGACCGCAAGAAAGAGGCTTCTTTAAGATGGCAAAATTCTGGATTCGAATGGCTTTTTCGATTTATCTCTGAGCCAAAAAGACTATGGCGTAGATATCTGCTTGGCAATTCATATTTTCTAATCCATTTGCCTTTTGAGCTAATAAAAAATCTCAAATGAAAAGTAAAAGTATGACGCTCATTCAAAAAATTGATGTATCTTACATAATGACTACTTTCAATAATGAGCGGACAATTGAAGCATCTCTGAACTCAATAAACTATTCATATCCTAGTTTCAATGTTGAAATAATAGTCGTAAACGACGGTAGCACGGACGGAACGCGAAAAATACTTGAAAATTTCAAATTTAATGTGCCTAGTTGTGTATTGCATTTCGAAGAAAATATTGGGCGAGGAAACGCAGCAAATCTTGCAATCACGAGAGCTAAGGGGCGATATATAGCCATAATTGATGCTGATGATTTGCAGATTGGAAATAGGTTAGTAGTGTCAGCAAAATACTTGGATCAGAACAAAGATATTGACGTAGTTGCCGGCCAGTACTTTCGTTTTGGGGACTGGGGAAAGTCGCCGCGAATTTCTTCTCTTTCCACAAATCCAAAACAAATATCTAAGCAGTTGGCTAGATTTCGTAACCCAATTGCACACAGTAGTTGCATGTATAGGAAATCTTGGTTTGACAACTTGGGCGGCTACAATAACGATTTCATTAGGTGCCAAGATTTAGATTTATTCGTCCGAGGCTATAGTGGTTCGAATTATCACATATTTTCCGATGCATTCATGTTATATAGAGTCGAGAGAAGATTTCCGAAACTCAAATATTTCTTACATGAAGAGAGGTGGAGAATTATCATAAAAATCTACCATGAAAGGAAAAAATACTCTAATAATCTCATAGAGTTAGATATAGAATGGTGGACGAAATTCATCCTGTTTTTCAAGTATTCACTTTTGGCTTTCATCCATACGCTAGAAGTAATCCAAGAAAAAATAAAATGAAATCCGATGCCATCCCTGGCACTGTGTTTATTCAAACTATTCTTATCTTCTACATTTGCGTGATCGATTTTCCGTCACGTTTCTCAGTTTTTAGTTTAAGCGCGTCAGCCGTGATCACTCTTCTTGTTGCCACCACTTTAGTTTTAATGTATTCTAATTTAGTAATATTCCATTTAATTAAAAAGAGTTCGTTATCAACAGTAAGTGGATTTAAACCCGGACGTTTAGTAGTATTTTACCTAGTTCTTACGGTGTTTTTATTCGGGATCCTTGGATCTAACTTCAACATTAACACACAACAAAATTTAACCTGTTACGTGATCATATTTACTTCATATTTTTTGGGCAAAAGAATGCATACAGGTTTCGATTTTTACTCAGTGCTGCAAAGAGTTCAGATTGCAATATTGTTTTCTTCTATGCTCTATATAACTACTTGCGTAAATTATGGAACAGGCAACGATGTTATCTACTTCCCACGTGCTATAGCAATGATCTCATGTTTAGGGATTGGAATCACATTCTATTTAACTGAACAAAAGAGTGTTGTCAAATTTTTATATCAAAGCGTTTTTTTAGGATCAGTGCTATTGAGTTTGTCACGAACCGCTATTTTTGTTGCAGGAGTGACGTTTTTTGCTTTAACAGTTTGGAAGTCAAGAAAACAACTACTCGCAACACTGATTTCATTAACTACATTTTTTATACTCGCTTATTCTATTTTTTTACTTCCAGTAGTACGCAATAGATTTAGTTTTATAGGTGATGAAGCAATATTTAGAGGAAGGACGATTAATACTTCTGGGCGTACAAAAATCTGGAGGGTGATAATGGAAGAAAGTAGCGATTCAATTTTTTTTGGCCATGGAATTGGCTCATCTGAGGATTTAGTCTTAAATAACTTTCAAACAATTTCGCAGCCGCACAATGACTTTCTAAGAATTTTCTTCGATTTTGGTATCTTGGGTTTTCTGGTGTTGTTTTTAATAATTTTACTTTTTGTTTTGGATGGCAGAGCGCGTCCGAACTTCACTTTTGCTAATTCTTCAGTGTTCAAGATTAAAACTGTCCTGGCACTACAGTTATTTATTTTCATGCTAACAGACAATCCAATAGTTTATCCTTTTTATATACTACCTCTTTTTTTCATTGTGGGAGTGATGTCGAACCATACCTATAGCCAAAGAAATTTGGAGTAGTTTCAGTGAATTTGATAGCACTTATGTTTTGAATCCCCTGATAATCTCTTTCCTCGAAGTTGCCTCTGGACTGTCTTACATATGGAATTAATCACATTCTAATTTATACTAAGTAGAAACCGATAACAAGTGAGAGCTTTGCTGGTTATCTCCTTTAAACTTTACTCCTAACTACTACGAGAATAGTGCCTACCGCCTTTAAAGCATGCATCCTTGTTGCAGAGGATGAAGAGTTTACTCTCAACCTGCTGTGCGATGTTCTGACTGCGGCAAATTTTCAGGTAGCGGATGTTACTGATGTGGCAGATGCAATTGCCAAAATAGGTAGCTTTGATCCGCATGCGGTAATTACAGATCTAAACTTTGGTATTACCGGGCCAAGCGGCGCTTATCTTCTGCATTACATAGAAAAGGAGCACCCTTGGGTAGGCAAGGTGGTCTTAACCTCTCACGCATACCCTGCGCTGGCAGTTCCAAATGGGATGGCACTACCTGCTGGCGCAACCGACCGAGTGAAGTCAGAGCTTGGATCAATGCCAGATTTGATCTATGAAGTTAAAAACTCCATCAAAAGTCTAGTTTTTGAATCCTTGTAATCCTCTAGACAATGACAAATAGTAACCGTCAGAAAAGCTCTAATTAATCTAAAAGACACAAAAATTCGTGAATGTTTTACGAAGGGTTATCAGTTGCACACCTACCACCTACAGTAGGGATAATATTGACCCAACCAGGGAGCATATGCAAAAATTAAGAGCGGATTTAACTAAGTATCCAAAACAGGACAACAAATTTTTAATTGTAACTGTGCTGGTTTTTTCAGATTTACTTGCTACCTGCCTCTCAGCAATTACCGCGTTCCAATTTAGATTTCCTCAAAATAGCCTGGATACAGATTCCAAGCCCGCAATAGCACAATTTGATTACAGAGGTATTTTACTCCTTATTATTTTTAGCTGGTCATTCTTGTTTTTACTTGCAGGAATATACAGATTTGAGCATGCTAATTTATTTGTACTAAATCTTCAGTTAATTATTAAAAAATCTGTGTACTTTTTTTTCTTCTTAGGTTTTATCTCATTTATTCTTAAGGCATCTTTTTCACGTATTGTCTTTGGCGTTATGTTGGTCTCTGGGTTGGTCTACTTAATTTTAGGACGTCTGATAACTTACTTTTTAATTCTTAAACCCTTGATATTAAAAAAGAAAGTAACTTCAAAAATGATGATTGTTGGTCAAACAATGCGCGAATCCCAACAATATAGTGATTGGATCATAAAGAATCGATTGTTAGGTTATTCGGTTGTTTCGAGAATGGAATGCACGGCGATAAGTAGTACCTGGCTAGATGAGTTCGAAAGAATTCTCAAGTTCACTCCCATTGATGAGATCTTGCTATTACCTGGAATGGAAAGTGATAAAAACTTTTCCAGATTTATTCATTACTGTGAGGACCTGGGAATTAAGACTAATTGGATTCCCTTGGACTCTGGAAATCTTGGGTATTGGTTGATCCCAAAGCCGCAAGTAGGAATTCCATTCCTTGCATTCTCTCAGTCGAAGATTTCAGTTGCGGAAAGAATTCTAAAGAGATCATTTGATTTGGTGTTTGCTGTTTCAGCTCTCGTACTTCTTAGTCCAGTGTACTTCGTGATTTCAGTACTCATTCTCATCACGAGTGGAGGGCCAGTTTTTTACTCTCAGAAGAGAGTTGGGCTTAATGGCAAAGTTTTTAATTTCTATAAGTTTCGCTCAATGGTCAAGAGTGCTGACCAATTAATTTCATCAGCGGCCAATTTTCATGCGAAAGATCATGTGATTTTCAAGGATAAGAAGGATCCTCGGGTAACCCCCGTTGGACGCATATTGCGAAAATACTCTCTTGATGAGCTCCCTCAATTCTTTAATGTGTTGATAAATGACATGTCAGTGGTTGGACCGAGACCTGCGCTTGTGCTTGAAGTGAAGAAGTACGACTCTATGTATGAGCGTCGTCTCAATGCCAAACCGGGAGTAACTGGTCCGTGGCAGATTAGTGGACGTTCAGATCTTGATCTGCAGACGAGCGTGGCCCTCGATTTGAACTACATGGTTAATTGGAGTTTTACTCGAGACTTGTGGATCATCTTCGCAACTATCGGGGCAGTATTTAAAGGACGCGGTGCTTACTAATTAAGACTTTTGGAAAGAGAGCCTTTGCACTTGGTCTTGTAGTTTATTTACTAACTTTACTTTTGTTTACTCTATTTCCTCGTCCGTTGTTGGAATCGGCAAGTCCAAGTGAGATTGAAGAGTTTCTACGAACTCATGCCAACCTTTTCTACAAGATTCTCTATGCAGATACTTCATTGGTTTACATCGGGAATTATTTACTCTTGCTCCCTTTTGCTTTGCTCGTTTCGTAGGCGTTTCCTTGGTGGTCTGTTGTCACGCGACTTCTAAGCGCAGTATTGGTTTCTGGATTTATAGAGATTTCTCAGATTTGGATTCCTGGAAGAGTTTCCAATGTAGTGGACTTCATTTCAAATGTATTTGGAGCTGCTGTTGGAATTCTTATTTACGAAAAGTGGTTGCGGCAAAAGACTTAACAGTTATCCTTTATTTTGATTATTTCTGGGCGCACTAGAGGTTGGAAAACTGAAGTTAAACTACCTGTACCGCCTCTGAATTGCGCAACGATTACTTCGCTCGCATCGGGAGCTAAATCTATGTCTTCGATAAAAATAGGTCGCCCTCGTTCAGAACCTATGCGGGCATTACCATCTGCGCCCGATCCAAGGGATCCTCCGATAAGCGTGGACTGATAAGGCCCATAAATGAAGACTTTGAATCGATGTTGTCCCATGACTAGCTCTTTTGGCTTTCCTTTATCTGCTCTAGTGAGTACATACGGAGGTAAATCTTGGGCATTCACAACTCGATTTTTGAGATACACGGTTACTTGGGTGGTTGGGCTTGGAGAGCAGGTTAAAGTCTCGATATCAACTTCTCGGTCTAGGTAGTAATCAAGTTTGCTGGCATCGGTATTTTGAATAATGACACGATATTGATTGTCTAAAGTCTTGTTGATAGACCCTGCAAGTCGTGTTTCTTCATTCTCTGCTTGGGTCTCTTTTGAAGTGGTGTAAAGCAGGAGGCGATTTTCCAGGATAGATTGAGATAGCGCTTTTGGCATCTTACGTACGCTGAATTCCTTTGCTAGAAGTTGACTAAAAGTGGATTTCATAATTGTTACTAAGAACTCTTTACGCGCCATATTGTCTTCTTCATACCGCTTGTAGGCCGTTTTGAGAGTCTCTTCGACTATGTTCTCCGAATCTATTTGGAACCCGTCGGGTAAGGTCACAGTTCCAATTGCCTTCAGAAAGTAACTCAGCGCGATGGGATCGGTTGCTATGAAGCCATCAAGAATTTCTCCAGTTTGGAGGCGCCATAGTTCTAGGTAATTCATGGCTCCATATGGAAAATGGGGCGAGAGATTTGCGTTTTGCCAAATACCAGGATTATTTCCGTAGAGTTCAAAGTATTCATCGGAATGCTTGATAGGCAGAGTGGTGAGGTGCTGTAGTCCCAAATTTGATGAAGCTTTGATTACCTCAAGCTTTCCACGATTGATTTCGACAATTGCATACGCACCGAGAATTCCTCCTGTGCCCCTAGCTTCAGCGGAATTTTGGAAGGAGATCATGTATCTCTTGGGTCGATCAAAACCTGCGAGCTCAGGAAAGTGTTTGGCTGCAAAGAGAACTTCGGGTTTGATCTTGAAAATATCTATTCCAGCTAGTTGTGATGCTTGTTTGATACCAGGTAATGAAAGGTACCGCAGCAAGTCATTGGTATCCCGGAAGAGATTCTCGCCTACATCGATAACTTGATTTGGCTTCAAAGGGGTATCAGGAATTTTGCGATAGGTATTTAGTAGTTGAAATGAGTTCCACACTATTGCGAGAACTGGTACGGCAACAATCAGAGAAATGGAAAGTGCAAAGGTCTTAATTCTCATAGTCAGCTTGAGATAACGCTAATGGAGTCGGCGAAGTACGAGGATAAGAATGAATCTGGGAGGGTGCGAGATTTACTTCGACGTGGAGAAGTGATGATGACTACTGAGCGAGACTTGGCATAGAAATCTACCAGTCGTTTCCAGCTCTGACTTAAGAAATATTTCTCTGGTTTGTCTAGTTCCCGACAGTGTCGTAAAACCTGATTCTCTTTCAGTTTAGGCAGAGTGCCCTGCATTGAGAGCGTGTAATCAAAATCTACGGGCATTAAGTTTTGTTCTTGGAGATCAATGTCATGTGGGGCCCTGCAATCACCATCAATAATGGTCGCTCCGATTGCATTTGCCTCAAAAACGGCATGCGCGATTGTTTGAGAGATATCAGTCGTGCCTCGTGGGATGAATGCAAGGATTTGGTTCTTGTTCTTTACACCTTTCCACTCGTAGATGGTCCTCATAAGCGTATTGGAAACTTTCGCAAGTTCGCGCTCAAAGTGAGACTCCTCCATGCCGTCTGGATCACTTGGACGAAGTTCAGGATGAATTAATTCATCAGTGAGTGATCGTCGCTCGCAAGGAATAGGAGCATCGTTAAGAGCATCGAGAACTAATTGATCTGCAGCGATCAAGAGCTCGGGTGAAAAGCGTCCGTGAATAAATTTCTCTATTGAAGTCGTTCGCTCTTTCATAGGTGAAAGTCCCCACCTTTGGGCGGTGAGTGCGGCAAAATCCGAGGTCTCTTCTCCGTCTGTTACCTCGGTTCCAAATGAGGTCACCAGAGACTCGGGAAAGTGGTGGCGAATGACGAGTTCTGCGAAAGGTGAGCGAGCCTTATTTTGGCGACACGCGACAGCAATTCTCACGCCGCACACTGTAGCGGCGACTTTTGGGGTTTATGGCATCGCTTTAAACGGACTTGGCGTGTGCAGTGAGCCTGATTGAGGGATCGCCGCTTGGCCACAAGAATTCTGGACGGTATCTTAAGGCATCCCACCAGCAAGGTAGGTCCAATGGAACTGATCGCCTACTGGCGATTACTTGTGCAGTCGCGACGTTTAATTTC
>Ga0194115_10006499_pt1 | contig 11835 bp, 9 predicted proteins | sample TA2MahsurfametaG_3_FD_148656 | JGI IMG/M metagenome (GOLD analysis project Ga0194115, IMG submission 148656) | Freshwater microbial communities from Lake Tanganyika, Tanzania - TA2015002 Mahale S4 surface | ecosystem: Environmental > Aquatic > Freshwater > Lake | place: Tanzania: Lake Tanganyika... | reverse complement strand
CAATCTGTTGTGGACTGTCCGAACGAAAGAAAAACGAAAAAGAAAACAGTTTAGAAATACAATGTTGGAACATCCGCAAAAGATTACCTTGTCGGGAGGAGATATATTTCCAAAAAAATACACATACCAAATCCAATGGACGTGAGTATCAATCCCACCTGCCGTTAGAATCATCTTTTCACCTGCAATGACATCTGTCGTTACACCGACAATCATATTTGGATCGACATCTCTCATCATATCAGGATTTCCAGCCTTCCCAATGCCGACGATACGATTCCCCTTGATGCCCACATCAGCCTTGATAATTCCAGTCACAGAATCGACAATCAAAGCATTCGTAATGACGACATCCAAGGCATCCGATGCTGAAACACCAGTATTCTGTAAATATATTGGCCCCACAAGAACAAGAAAAACAAAAACATTAGTATGATACAGATTTGATTCTTTGATGATCCGCCAAATGACACACACACACGCAATATCTTCCTTTACATACCTGTCCCATTCCTTCTCGGAGAGATTTCCCACCACCAAATTTACATTCATCACCATAGGCGGTCAAATCCTTTTCGACACGGATTTTTAAGACGGTATCACCTAACATGACACAATCTCCCGTCGTGGGGCCGTACATATCGGCATAACCACTACGTTCCAGGACAAAGGGTGTCCCGACGGGGACAGTCGCAGCGGGTGCATGTTTAAATTCACCCTCCAGAACACGTTTCATAATTTCATCATGCCGATCAGGTGATGCGACACCATCGGTCAATCGATTCCCGGTCACGACACGTTTTGTACCACCAATCTCGACAAGAGTGACAGTCTTTGTCTCTCCAGGTTCAAATCGTACAGAGGCTCCACTGGGAACATTCAGACGTTTCCCAATCGATACTAAACGATCAAATTCCAAAGCCTTATTCGTTTCGACAAAGGCATAATGACTTCCCACCTGAATAGGACGATCACCCGTATTCGTCACACTGATCTCAACTAAGGCAGAACCTTCATTCAGAGTGATAGGATTTCCATCCTGTACAAGGACAGCTCCAGGAGCATGTTCATCTTCTTCCAATTCTCCGAAGGAATCTGGAGAAGGGAGGGGTAGGAAGGAACCCTCCAGTGCTAGACTCAAATCTCCATCGAGTGCTGCGATGGGAGAATGGACTGTCAATAACTTAGTCCCATCTGGAAAGGTCGCTTCAATTTGAACATCCTTTACAAGTTTAGATACACCCGGTAGGACATTTCGTCTTCCTAACAAGGTCTGTCCCTTACTCATGAGTGTCGCGACGTCATAATTCCCACTACGGATATCTTCCATCATTTGCATCGTAATTAATGCGACTGCCTCGGGGACATTCAAACGGAGACCACGTGCTAAACGATATTGTGCAAGTCTTCCTGCATTATGTAATTGCAAATGATCGACCTCACGAGGTGTCAAATGTAAGGCACGACGATGGATGACTTGACCACTCCAGTCGGGAACATTCTTGGTCACGAAACGACGAAGAAGAGAGGATTGAAACATCACTTTCTGTCAACGGATAGAAATGGGGAAGATTATAAACTACCAAAGTAATCCTCTTCACAGGGTATGACAGCAGCAGCAAACGACAAACCCTTGTGTACGGGTCCCAAAGGGAAGGATGAAGATATACCGTAAATGGCGACGGCATTTCGTACCGCTCCGTGATGTCTCGATGCGAAGCGAGGTGATGGGCGAGCCTTCCATTTCAACGGTAAAGATACGAAAGATACCTCATGTGTAGAAACGATACTACAGCGTCCGTACAGTGAAAAAGAATTTTCATTTATGAGGGTGTCTTCCACTCATTTAACAGGTCATTCGTCAAAGCGTGAAGACTACCATAGTCCTAAAATTTGGCGGTCGTATCAGTCGAATTGGAACATACACGTGGAGTCCTTGAATTCGCTCGGACGGGAGGACGACGGACGTCCACTCACTCAGCTTGATCGTCGCACCGAACTCCGAAGATGGACCGAAACGTGCGTAGGATATGGCCCACCACCACGAGAAGTCATTGGAATTCTGCTGGCGACAGGAAGTTAGATCGTCATCTCGATGATCATTTACTACATGCAGGTGAACGATGTACATAATTCGGATTGAAAGGTCTTTCTTTACCTTCATCTCGCTATAGTATATTTTGAAGAAAAAAACAATGTCACCAGCTGATTTTATCCAAGGTCGTCACGAAGTTTTGGAGACGTCCTCCGTACTAAACGACGATTCAAGTTCCGAAAGGATTCTTCCACCTCATCCTCGTCTGATAGTCGAAGATCGACCCTACCTTCCAACACTGATGGCTATAGAGGGAAATCTGGAATCCATTAGAGGTGTCGTCGGTGAAATCTTTAACTTATCTCCAAACAATATTGATCATTTACAAGTTCAGTCAGTACCTGGAGGTGGGACGAATAAAATTTATTACGTATCGGGGATCATCCCAAACAACGACGAGGTTCCTACCAATGATGAAGAACAGATTCCTCCTTTTCCTTCCCCTCCCAAAAATGTCCTAGTCCGTCTATTTGGCGCACCAGGTCTGATTGATCGTGATGTTGAAACTTCGACCTTGGCAACATTAGGCCGACAGGGAATTGCATTGAATTATTATGGTCGGTTTGGGAATGGTCGATTAGAGGAATGGTTACCGAATGTCCATACTCTTCAAGTATCCGAAATCCCTATGAATGTGGAAGCGATTGCGCAACAACTTGGACGATTACATTCCATGTTCATTATTCCAGATGGATTGAAGGAATATCATAATCCAACTGCACCACCTACATTATGGACCCAACTGAAATCATGGATTAAACTGGGAGTCGCTGCAACGTATTCTAATCCTCATGATCATGATCGAGCAAAGGCTCTTCCTTTATCACAATTGAATGATGAAATGATATGGCTACAACAATATGTATGTCCAAAGGATTCGAAGATTGGATTTTGTCATAATGATCTACTGGCGGCAAATATCCTATGTTATTTTGATAATGAGACTGATCCACCTCAAAGGAAGATTCAATTGATTGATTTTGAATTTAGTGGGATGAATTATTTGGCATATGATATTGCCAATCACTTTAATGAATTCGCGGGTGGTACCGATACTGGGACACCAAACTATACTCTGTTCCCATCACTGGAAGTCCAAAAGGAATTTTGTCAAATCTATCTCGAGACAACGAAAGGACGTGATCATTCGGAACAAGATGTGGAAGATTTATTAACAGAAGTACAGGGATTCGTCTTGGCGAATCATCTTGTATGGGCATTATGGGCAGTCAATCAAGCTTCCGATGTAGGATGTGAAGAATTTGATTATTTATTGTATGCATCCTGTCGACTGGAACGATATTTTGAAGAAAAGAAACGATGGCCTTGCTAAAACCATGCTGATTTAAAGATGAAAAGAATCCCCTTGTGTCAGTCATCATTCCTTTTTCCCCATCAAGTAATTTTGTGTTGATCCGATCCGAGTCCATATTCTATCTACATGCTACTAGGCATATCTACCATTTTGGGCCGCTTTCTGGTCAAATGTCAAAATCTCTATCGCTTCTACAAAATATTTTCAAAAGACTTTCCATGAGCCTTCTGTGATGACTTAGACGGACAGTATGTTCTGGTTGATAAGGAGGGAATACTAGTAGGGGTGGAGAGACTTCAATCTCTGTCATCTGGCCGTCATACTGACCACATCCAAGTGATTTCCAGATACATACCTGCATATTCCATTTGGCTAGGCGGAGGGCGGGGGGTCTGGTAACTGTCATGGCTTTCCTCTTCTGAGTTCGGTGTGGTTGGTTCATCCCGATGTACGGCGAGATGCATACGGTAGATGAGACCCGGGTCCATTCGGAACTCCGGTGTCATGCCACGACTGGACGGTATCTCGTTACGTCGCGTAGGAAGTTCCGAGTCGGGCGAGCGTCCGATGGCAGGACTGACGTCAACTTAACACTTTTCTCCCCTCTCGGGCTCCAAAAATCTTGCCCTTGCTCCTTCTACTACCGCCGACACACAAACATATCTCACGGATCCACCTCCCTTCCCTGGAATGCCTACAACATGTTAAGCTCAAGACGATCTCTCTTTCTCTGGTATAGTGCGACACTGATCATTTCGACTGTGGAAAGTGGACTACTCCGTGGGAAGAAACGAATTGGAGGAGGGGCACCGGATCGTGATTCAGTCATGCATGGCATTGATGTTCGCTGTATAGACGATCCAGATCGAATTGAGTGTACCAACTATCTGCTCTACGCATTGACTCGTTTGGAGGAGAGTCTCTCCACTCCCGATATGTTCCACCGCAATAATAATAAGAAGAAGACGATCATGGTCGTCGATGAGGATGATACTCCTCCTTCTCCTTCTCCGGTCAAGTGGGAGGATGATTCGATTTCCGACTACGAGCTGGCGTCATCTGCTCCGACAACGGATATGTGCTATGGAAATATGGCAAGACTTCCCTATAAGAAATATTGCCATTCGGAGATGCCTTCTGTATCACTGGAGCCATCACCACAACCGACATTTGCGCCGGAATATAATCCCGACGACGACATGGATCCCAGTCCCGCCCCATCTTTTCCAGATATCCCATCGACGTCTGTACCGACTATCATCCATACTCAGAATCCTAGTTCTGCTTCTGAGGATGAGGGAAGACCACCTTCTGTCGGTACCCTTGGAATGTGTCAGGGAGACTGTAACTCACCTACCGATTGTATCGAGGGGTTCTATTGCTATCAGAGAATACACTCGGAAGCCGTCCCTGGTTGTCCCGGAAGTGAGTTGGACAACAGTCGTACTGATTACTGTACCAACGTCACGACGATAACAACAACAACATCAGACGATTCCACTCCTGTGACAGATGACGATGAACGTGTATTTCGTTTGAAACTGTATTGGAATTCGTCCTATCGGTGGCAGGAATCCAACATTGAAATCGAATGGTGTATCGCATGTCCTGGAAGACGTCTTGACTCATCATCGATGCTATCGAATCACTGTCAGGCTGGAGATGAACTCCTTCTAGAATATTGTTCGGAATCGGCGTCTATCATCTTTTTCACTTTCATCCCAGACGAAGCGAGTCAAACGATACAAATTCAACTTGTCGATTCGGACTTGTGTATAGAACGACATGGGATGGCAATCTTCGTCGGACCGTGTCGTACGAAGAATGAAAACCAGGAAATACAGCAGTGGAATGAACCGACCCAGTCATCATCATCTTCGTCTGATCCCTTTGAACTGGTTCCCATCACCGATACGCATTTATGTATGACGATCCATCATCATCCCAAACATGGGGAAGAAATAGAAATGATTCCCTGTACGACATCCCGGCGAGGTACCTCATCTCTTTGGAATTTCTTTTAGAAAGGAATACCGTCGAAATAAAGATTTTTGGGTGTTCATTCACGTGGGAGATTTTGTTTTCTTTCGAATCCCTACTTCATTACACCGATTTACAAATGCAAATTACTATGCAGACTAAATACCTTCTTATACGTGCTCCTAAAAAAGGTCTATGATGAAATTTTGTTTTCTTTTAGACTTCTGCTGTACCCTCGTGTTTGACAACGGTAGCAGCCGTCGCAGCTTCGACCGCAGCCGTATCGACGACGGTCGCAGCTGCTGCATCTGATACCGCAGCGGCTGCTGCTGCAGCGACTGCAGCTTCATCGACTGTACTACCAGCATCGGCTAACCGTGCAGCAGCATCCAAGGCAGCCGAATCTGCTACAGCATCTACCAACGGGTTATGTACCACGACACCAGTATCATTGAGGACTACGGATGAGTTGACAACCACCACTGCTGCAGCTGCTGCAGCCGCCGCTGCTGCTGCCACCGCCGCAGAAGTCGCAGCCACAGAGGCACGAGTCGAACGACTCTTGACGGGAGAGGGCGTCGCGGTCTCTACTGAAGTTGTTGTTGTAGTACCACCACCACCATCACCGCCCTCCTCGATAGTACCACCCTCATCTTCAATTTTGAGTTTTTCGACAATCTTTTTATTTTCACGTCGATATCGCATCCGACGCCAAATATTTTTTCGTAATTGCCATTCATGCTTTGGTTGACCCTTGACATAACTTTGATTGTATGTCATAATTTCCCCATCTTGTAACGATTTCCATCTTCGGAACGACCGAGTCGCCTCGACTGCCGCCACATCCATTTCCTTGACGATTTCTGCATCTGTAAATATCGTAGCAGGACGACGTTTTCGACTACCTGAAGACTCAGTCTTGATTGCTTTCGTCATGGGAGGGGAAGAAAGGGAAGTCCCCGACGTCGGTGATGATTGTTCCTTGTTTTCGCTATCTTCGCTACCAAAGGCGGAGGGATCGTTGGTGGTAGAAACAGCAGCCACTGCGGCGGCAGTAGCAGTAGCGGCGTCCATAGCAGTAGTTGTTGTTGATCTTGGAAGAGTTATAGTTGTTGTCGTGGTCGTGGTCGACGTTGAAGCGTTGGCCATCATATGCCGGGCACGTTTCAAGGTTTGATGATCCTTAACATTATTCCGACGGGCGATCATAATCCGTCGCATTAATCGTTCCTCGTCTTCACCTTGACCCTTGACAAATTCACGACATGCATAACGAAGTTTTTCACCCTCTGGCAGTGTAAGCCATTTCACGAAGGTCGGTGATTGACGAATCAATGCTTCATCGAAATCGGTAGGACGTGGTCCCATTTTCGGGCCTGCCATTTTTCTTTTTTTTTAGTATTCGTGAAAAAAAAGAGCCCAGAAGGGGATGTTCTTGAACTTGATGTGTGAGATGATGGATTTGTGCAGCTGAGCCTGTCCGAAAGAACGACAAAACATGGTTGCCATCAACGTTAGCTCTGGGGAAGTGAAGTCTTCACATGATCACTGATGATGTGATACGATGACATTTGATGACAGGAGACACTATGCCTAGCTCGCAAAACCTCTCCTCAAGTCTGTTGCCGGTGACAGAGACACAGGAATTCCCAAAACGAAACCTGCTTTCCAAAAATAAAAATGATGTCGATTTACCTTCGATTAGGAGTCTCGTCACAAAGAAGGATTCTTTGATTCTTTAGAAGTACAGTATACAATAGGTTATGGTCAAGGTTATGTGTCGATGAAGGGCGTTCTGATTGATTGCAGCCGGCTTTTGCACTACAGTCCGTCAGGAAAAGGGTGGACAAAGGGTATTGAACGAACCCCCACACAAAAGTTCATGTGCCCGAATGATGTCCAAGACAACAGGAGATTCTTCAAATATTCTGTACGGGTTCCATACATACTTTGCACAGAGAAATGGTAAGCTCTAGACCTCGTCATTCTGCGCGCTGGCCGGTCCAAAACCTCGCCAACCACATCGGAACGGTAACGTACATTTATACATACCGACGGTATCATCCACAACCCTCACAAGACCTCCCAGGGCATACATACATACCTACGGGATCCGATGGACGCGTCTTCCGTGAGACTTCAGGAATATCCTCCATAATTCTACAAATCTCCACTACATTTTTTAGAGGTGGGCTAGAGGAAAGTCTTGGATATTCTAGAGTTCACGACCGTATCCATCCCATCATCATCAACCACCGTTTTCGATAGGACGGCTTCTCACTTCGTGTTTTTCTCTCGGTTCAAGAGGAATCTCTCCTTTTGGTACATCATTTCCTCGTTTTCCAGGATGTTGGTGCTACCACGTCTAGACTTCCATTCGTCGTTTCGATGGCTACGTCAACTACTATTCCTACTGGTCGTGACAGCATGTGCCCTCCGTTATCATCAATATCACAACGTCAAAGATAGCCATCAAGATGACCATGACAACCTTCTTCGTGGTCATTACACGACCCCAACGGCTGTCCTCCATCATGAAGAACAACCTTTCGTCACTTTTCATCTAGGAAGGAATGAAAGGACTCGGAAAGAGACGGAACAGGACGAGGGTAGAAAGATGGCGAAGCTGGTCGTTGATCTAAGTACCGGGGGTGCATCCCTCATAGTACCGTCCAAGGCACCGTCATCTACAACGCCCGTCACCAACCAAAGACATATCGATTCCGACAACAACAAGGATGATGATGATACATGGTTTCATTTATTGGGCGGCCTATCGGTAGTGTCGACTGAAAAGGATGATGATAAGATGGTCATGGTGTCGTCGAAAGTTGAAAAGTCCTTGATCCATCCATTATTTGGTGAATATTCCAAAGTAACCTTTACATGGAATTCCTCTCCCTTGTCATCATCATCACAACCGTCGGATCCTACCGATACAATGGTCGTTGAAACAAGTTATCTTATTTTTTCAGATTATGAAATGATCATCTTTGATCAATATTTTGAAAATGGATGGACTAAACCATCGGGGAAGGAGACAGATTCAAGGATTGTTGTACCCTTCCCATCGATCGACCTGACTTCCATTCCATCTTTGTGTGAGGAGTATCAGAAAGAAGGGGAGGAGGAAGAAGACAATACGGACGATCGGTCGTCGTCGTCGTGTCCCTGTTCTTGTTTGGGTTATTTATTGTGGGGAGATTGCTTCTTGAGTGATACTCGTTCTGGGAATTGGAAGGATTTATCTACCGAGGATTGGGGTCAACTCTTTACGGGAGATACCTATGGACAACCCTTCATCCTTCATGATGAGACTGGTCGGACGACAGTATGGAGTAGTTTTACGAATTTTTTCGTCAGTGGTGCTGCTGTCAATGACAATGTTGATGATATGTTGGAACAAAATACAACGTTGGGATTCGGTCTCCGTACGACTCTTAATTCCATTCCCAAGGATTTCCATCATTCCTCCATCATGTTCACAGGATATGGAATCAATTCGACCTTGATGCAATGGGGTGATATCCTGATCAAACAGGGGGGTACTGGTAAGGAACGTGCCCAGGTCTATGATGACTTCCTATTGGCTCATTTAGGATATTGGACGGACAATGGAGCATTTCATTATCGTGGAGTCCATCCTGATCAAGGTAATATGGAAGAAGCCCTTTTAGTTGTGAAAGAGGGATTGATCAAGGATCAAGATATTCCGATTCGATACATGCAATGGGATGATTGGTGGATGGAATCAAAGGGTGATATTCCTGGAATGCTATCCTGGAATCCTAAATCGGATGTCTTCCCCACTGGCTTTTCCGATTGGTTGGGATTACCCTTGTCTATGTATGCACCCGAATACTCGGGAGAAAATATCTGGATCAATGATTACAATTGGAAGACAGTTCATGTCCCCCGTGGGTCAACGGCGATTCCCTTGGATCCCAATTTCTATCGACATCTCTTTGCGAATGGTACCAAGATTGGAATGGTCATGTTTGAACAAGACTTTTTATGTTCCTATGGGATTGGTGATTCTGGTCTGACCAGTACAGATGTCATGTCCGGTTCGACATGGCTAGAACAGATGGATGCTGCAGCTCGAGAATTTGGAATTACTCTACAGTTTTGTATGCCCGATGCATATCATTTGTTAGAATCTACCAAAATTTGGAGCGTCACGAATGCTCGGGCGACTGGGGACAATGTCCGAAGCTATCGCAGTATCCTTCCGATGGGTCAAAATGGTCTGTTGTTTTATTCCTTGGGCGTCTATGCCTCTCGAGATAACGTTTGGACGAGCGATGCTCAGGTAGAACAGGTTGGTTGTGGAAATAAAGATTTTTGTTTCGAAACGAATGCACATTTGGACAATGCTGTGGCGGTACTATCCGGTGGACCCTATGGAATCGCCGACAAACTCGGATTTACCAATAGGACCGTCGTCATGTATGCAACTCGGATCGATGGCCTCCTACTCCGACCAAGGTTGCCATTAGCATCACTAGACTTTGTCTATACCGCGAGTGATGCGAAAGGGTGTAACATTTGGGCAGCCCATGATGACTTTGGCATCTATCGATGGTCGTACGTGATTGGAGTCGAGCTAGAAAAGGACATAACCCTAACACCTAGTCGTTTGATTCAAGGATCTCTTGATTCTGCTCCACAAACGATGGTTGCGTGGGAGGTGATTCTTGGTCAGGAGGTTTCGGGTGTCACTGTCTTCACTGAATCATCTCCATTGGTTTTTCCAAAGTCTGAACCGTTGAACTTACCCTACGATATTCCGGCTTCGTCCCATACACATTTCGCAACAGCCCCAACATTTCCAAATGGAATGGTGATTCTTGGCGAAGTGGGTAAATGGGCGACGATGTCTTACGGAAGAGTCACATCTCTGAATGTCGATGATCATTCTGTCACGTTACGAGTCGTCGGAGCTCCATCCGAAACCATTGCAATTGCGTATCTCGCTCACGTCACATCTCCAAAGGACAGTTCCTCTGGCGAAATCAGCAGCAGCGTGCAGATGGTCCGTTGTACGTTCGCTCCACCGGAGAGTTGTCAAGAATATGATAATCATGGAAATCAACAATGTCGATTGTGGATTGTTTGTCAACCAAGCGATGGATGCAATTGTTCAAACGGTCTATGGGGCTCGACAAAGTGAAGGATCGTAGGATGATTCAACGTCATACTCATTTTCAAGTGGGGAATCAAGGCCCAAGAACACGAATTGTAGTATGAACGTCTATATGAAGTGATCGACTGCAACGCCTACGTGGGTGGACGAGTTGGACCTCTCAACGACCGAAAAACAATAGAACACCATTTGCTTTAGCTGTCTGATCGTATCTCAGTCCGCTAAGTCTTCCAGAAGCTTACCATCAGCTATAAGCTGTCGAAGATACATCGTGGCTTCCTCAGAGTCGAAATCTCCGTATTCCTGCATGATTTCTAGTAACTGACGCTCCACGGCGGCCCCAAACGTCCGAGCTCCACCACAGAGGTAGGCGGACCCACCGGCTTCAATATGCTTCCATACACGATCAGCTTCGGATCGGACAAGTCCATCGACATGGCCACAAAAAACTCCTCTGTCGTCGGCTGGATTCTTCCATGCACGGGAATACGCCACTCGGACGTCGGTGAGAGCCCCTAGAGCCAACGCTTTTTCGATCAGTGCTCTATAGACTTGATCATCACGATATCGAAATCCCAAGAATAGTGTTCCAGGTCCCAGCTCCACCTGGTACTTCTCTCGAAGTAGAATCCGTTCTTGACAAAATGCCCGAATGGGAGCCACGCCACAACCACCCGCGATGAATAGGACAGGGATTTGTGGATCTGATGGTAGTCGAAAGCTGGGATTAGACTTCATCGTGACTACCATAGTCTGTGGATCTTCTCCGTCGATGACCTCTTGCATCAGACTCATGTAACGGGTACAAACGCCTTCTCGTACATGACCTTCGTTCGTAACATATTTGACAGGTCGAAATGTGAGTCGAATCTGAGATGGATCTTCTAGTGGACCGGACGCGATACTGTAATATCGTGGCTTCATTGGTGTAGCCTGATACAAAAGGTCCTCCAGCGCTAACTGCGTCCCACCTTTGATCAAAGACGATAGAATCGTGCATCGCGGCACTGCGATCTCGTTCTTGTAGTCGAGCTGGTTTCGATTCAACAGCTTGCGAGCAAAACTAGGCGAAGGTGGAGCTCCTAAGTCGATACAGTATGAGAGAGTTTCCTGGACGGTCAATCCAGTAGGATATGGATAACCGGGATCCGACGTTTCGATCACAGCACAGGAATCAACATCCAAATGTTTGTCAAAAATGTACTTAATGTACCTTAATTTCGCCACTAGAAATTGGCGTGGTTAGTACGCATATGTGTCTCTGGTGCGATTCCAGAGCACGTTAATTTTCAACATGGT
>Ga0194115_10006497_pt1 | contig 11836 bp, 17 predicted proteins | sample TA2MahsurfametaG_3_FD_148656 | JGI IMG/M metagenome (GOLD analysis project Ga0194115, IMG submission 148656) | Freshwater microbial communities from Lake Tanganyika, Tanzania - TA2015002 Mahale S4 surface | ecosystem: Environmental > Aquatic > Freshwater > Lake | place: Tanzania: Lake... | reverse complement strand
GCTACGCCTTTCTCCGTCATGCCAGCGCCTTGCTTGGTCGGTCGGAAATTGCCAGACTTTACAGACGTGGCAATTCCCATACCTTTGGACTTAGCCATACCACACCATGACCGATGCAACAGTCGTAATGTCTACATAGACGTTGGTGCGGAACAAAACACCCTCGCCGGGAAGAATAAAATACTCGCCGCCGGAATTATTAGAGGGTATGTTGAGAGTAAACTTGATGACTCCCGACGCTCCACCATCAATAAAAGCGACTGACCCTGCCGTGCTTGGTGTTGGTACGATGTAAATAGCCTTGACGCGAACAGCCGGTAAGTTGTTGCCGTTTTGGTCGGTTAACAGACCATCGGTTGTTCGCACCTGACTCGCAAGGACATCAGTTTGCATCCCCATGATGCACTCCTTTTAGCTATCGCTGAAGGGTGTAACTAGCACGCCCGAGCCAAGAAGATTTCCTAGAACAAGGTATTTAGCTGATGCAATTGCCGTAAAGGTAATGACTGACCCTGCTAGGCCACCTTTCGTTGTGCCATTCAGTGTGCATACATCATTCGTAGCGCCTGAGATAAATGTCTTTCCGTCGCCGTTATCATTGGCGCCAATAAAAACACCGCCCACAAATTTATCTGTGCCGTCAGTCTGGAAAACAAGCGCTGTAGCGGTTGTTTCTACAACAAATTGATACACCGTACCAATGTTGTTTGTGCTATCTGGATCAGCGCCAGGGCCAGAACTAGAAGGATAAGCCGTAGGGATAATTGTTGGTAGAGTGACTGTCAATGAAGCATCGTTGGTTCTAATCAACCGCCCTGCATGACTAGCCGTTGTTACCGTAATTGTGTTGGTGCCATCAGCAATGTTGATGATGCTGTTTGGACCCTGCGCGTAGAAACCGCCCAACGAACGGACGGGACCGTCAAAGGTAGAAATAGCCATAATAACTCCGCGTTGTAGCGCATCCTCATACAGTCTCTACAAAGTCTGCTAGGTCAGTCTGTATGAGTAAGAACCCTAGTTTGAACAGGATACAACAAAAAAGGGGGTTTTGACACCCCCTCTTTTTATGCGCCCTGGCTTCCAAAGATCCCAAGAGGATCTGAAACACCAAAGCTATAACGCTCACGAGCTTTGTATCTCACATTACCCGTATCAAAGTCCCCATCCATGCCAGTACTCATTGGCGTCCGCACAAAGTGCTTCAGGCCGTTAGGTACATCCGTGGTAAGGAACCATGCGTTGGTATCAGTCAGATAGTGGTTGATTGTATACCCTTCTGGAATAGATCCATTGTTTTTCAACGCATTGATATCGTTGTTGTTAGTTCCAACACGGAGGTCGGTTTCCAACAGACGAGTAGCAACAAATTGAAGATTAGATGGAACAATTAACTTCCTGGGGCGTGATGCAATCAATAGACCACGTTCGTCCGTCCAGCCTGCGATTTGAATAACGGCGTTTTCCAACGATGTTTCATTCAAATCAGACTGTGTAGATGGCGTGTTGCTATTCGTTCCGCCCGATACCAGAGGATGCGATGTTGAAAACAATGACTGCCCATCACCGTAGGTCACGGTTGCGGAAAACCCATTGTTTAACACTGCCGCTGCTTTCACTTGTTTCGTGTAATTCATAGCGCGAGCAAGCGCTTTGGTATACCGAGAACTTAGTGAATCGTACAGGTTGTCTTCAATCGCCTCTTCAGTGATTGAAAAGCCCATAGCAATGGTTTCGTGCTGATACCTTGCCGTCCATGCTTCTTGTGCGTTGTCATAAGCGATGGCAGAACCTTCGTTTTTGACAGGCGCGGCAGAAAACCCAGACAGTTTGGTTTCCTCTTCGAATGAGCGCTCGGAAGTCTCCGTTTCGTAGATTTCCTTATGCTCTTCGCCATAGCGAGCATACTCAAGACCAAACAAAGCGTTCAGTCCGGGGAGAAGCTCTTTCAATAGTTGTGCGCGTGAAATAGCCATTTATATTCCCCTTACAGACCAACTGGGTTGTTGTAAGCATGACCACCAGTCACTACGCCTGTCGCCTGCACCACATGGGCTGCATTAAACTTGACAATAATTTCTGGGAAGAAAGTCGTGCCGCTCACAGCAAACGATGTATCAGGCACGACATCAATGACACGCATTGGTAATGTCTGGGTCGTTGCCCCACTTGTAATCAACACTGCATACTTGGAGTCTTTGGTTGTTGTGTCTAATGTGTTAGCCACAAGCGATACGTTCAAACCAATATCGGTATAAGTGAACCCGGTTGACGTTGACACCGTCGTACCGCTACTAACGCCACACACTTGAAACAACTGATCTGGATCTTCGCAAACATACGCGATAATTTGCGTATTAGATGCAATTGCCGTTCCACTTATCCAAGCTTGAGAAAATGTAGGTTGTCCGGTTACCGATGATACGAAAGTAGCACCCATAAACACACCGGCAAAACCAGTGGCTGGGGCAGTCGTTGTTTCGGTACAGACAACAATACATCCATTATTATCAAACTTTACAGGGTCGCCAAAGCCAATACTACTAGCGCTGGAGTTAACAATCCGGCGCTGGCGCGTAGCTCCAGCAAACACCTGACCGCCGATCAAATTGACCGGACGCAGGCCATATGGGCCTGAAATAGTCGGGTAAGCCATTTGGAATTACTCCTAATGAGGTTTATCTTCTGCCAAATTTGACCTCACTACGCCTGTCGTTAAACAAAGGCATTCTTGGGTCATTTTCACGCATAAAACTGCTGTCCACACTTTGCATCCAGTCGCGGGCTTGCCGTATATAATGAGCATTTCGTTGCTCAGTCATTTCGACCGGAGCGCGACACAGCATTAATCCACCAATCTCAATGTTTCCGGTTTGAGGTCCGGTTGCGAGCATGGCTCGGGCTACTTCTGGATAATCTTCCCATTTGCATGGCTCAAATCCATCTTGATAACGGGTTGCCACATTTCTGGCGTCTGTCTGCCCAAGAATGGACGTTCGGACCCAGCGGTGCCTCCACCCGTCTCGCGGAAGAGGATCAGGCAATGAACTAGGCGGCTTCCACTGCTTAGGACGTTCCGTTTGATCACGGTTCTGTGCTTCACGGGATTCGCGGCTCATAGCTTTCCTTCCATACGGAGTTTTGCCAGTTCTTTGGCGTAATGTTCAAGCGGCACTCCAATCCTGCGGGCGGCGTTTGCCTCCGAGGCGGTCAGTCTCAATTTTTTAGGTGGCGAGCTGCGCGTTGCCGGGGCAACCACCGAACTAGCAGGCTTGCGGTAAGACTCTGGCCCAGCCTGTTTGCCAAAGTATTCAGGGAATTTCTCCCTCATGCGAGCGTCTATACGCTCGTAATATTCATCAGTCGCAGCATAGTTATCACCATGCTCTCGCGTAAGTTTCTTATGGACGCCCATAGCAAAATGAGACATCTCATCATCCACTCCAGGATCGCCTGATTGCCCAAACCACGGGTTACTAGCTTTCCAGCGCGAGGCTTTGTTATCAACATACTGCGGAGGACTTGGTTGATTATATGTTTGATTTTCTACAGATTGCAAATGTTCTTGTGCAGCAGGCTTAAATCCCTTAACGCGTTCAGCCTTAATAACGGCTTTACTCAATTCCTCTTGGGCCGTTGTAATCTTGTCGGCGTCACCTGTATACAATGCTTCTTTGTACTTGCGTTTGGCTTCATCGAGTTCTTTCTCGGTTGCCACTTGCATAGTTTTAATGAGCGTTGATTCGCCGGTTGTTAACTTCTCTTTGAGTTTGTTGTTTTCATCAGCGATCTGTTTGGCATACGCAATTGCAGCCTCGCGCTCACGGAACGCCTCTTCTTTTGCTCGGCGCTCATCATGTCTGGCGTGTGTTAATTGTTGTATGCGCTTTTTAACATTGTCTGAATACTGACGAATCTCGTCTTCAGGTATGTCTTCAGGGTCGCTCTTGATAGGCGTTGCGTTTCTATCTAGCTCTGGGCGATCATCAATAATTTCAACTTCAGCCGATCCTTCGCCTTCTACTTCTACTTCAATTCTTCCTTCTTGCTCTGCTGCCATACCAGCTCCTTTATGCGCGGCTATATCCGCGTGGGTCTTCAACAACACCTTCTACAGTGTCATCATTAATCAGCCGAAACTCACGGCCATGAATTTTGAATCGCGTGCCTGAGTAAGCACGTACCAACACAAAATCACCTTCTTTGCACCACGGGCCTGTAGGAAACTTTGCAGCATCCTTATAGCAATCCGACCCTTGTTTGATAACAAACAACACCACCGTGCTGAACTCTTCAAGCTTGGTTAACGCGTCAGGTTTTAGAATTCCGTTGGCAAATTTGTCTTCAACTTCTGGCAAAGCACACAACATGCGATAGCCCGTTGGATTAGGCAATTGGGTAGCTTCCTGCTGCTCTTCTTCGGCAATTTCCGACAGATCAGTCATCATATTCCTTCATTCGGTTAGCAAGGTCTTCGTTAATGCGTCTTGCGATCAAAAGACCTTGAATCTGACCGCAGACGAATTTGTATTCTTCAAACGACTTCATACTTCCTTGTGCAAGCTGTTCTTCCGCATAACGGATTTGCTTGTTTATCTCCAGGTTGACAGCTTCATAAAACTCCATCACTGACCCCGCTGGATTTCCGCAGCCTTGTCAATCATCTTGACCTGGTTGTTTTGATTATTAATGCGCTCGTTGGAAGCCAAGCGCTCTTGCTCCAACATCACCTTCTGAGCCTGTGCTTGTTGTTTCAATTGAATATCAGCCGCGTCTTTTGCTGCTTCACGCTGTTCACGCGCCGCTTTAATTTCCAATTCTTTTTGCTGCATTTGCACAACAGGATCTTGTTGAGCCTGCATGTTCTGGGCCATTTGCGCTTGTTGCGTGTTTTGTTGCAACAACTGCTGGGCCGCCTGCGCCGCCAACCGAGAAACCTGAACTTCAAAGTCTTCTGGCATCCGCGTATTTGGCGGAGGTAACGGTACACCTAACTGCTCTTCCATCTTGCGGCGATACAGAAATGCCAAATGCTCGTTTACATGCGCCATAGCAGCAGCCATCATTTGCCCTGCCATTGGGTTTTGCTGCATCTGCTGCCTCAACAATGGATCATTGAGCGCTGCCATATGAACAGCAATATGTGCATCATGATCTTGATAAATAAACGCTTTGACCGGTTTCATATTTAGGATATCCATGTTCTCCGAAATCGGATCGCGTGGCTCCTGGTCTTTAGTAACCGGTATAATTTTGTCAATATCTTTGATACCTAACACACCAAGCATGCGTTTGTGCAATTCTGGCATGTCATATATCTGCGGTGCTTGTGCTGCTAATTGCAATACTGCTTGATATTGCGTTACTCGCTGTGCAAGCGTTGTTGCATTTGGATCTGATACCGGAATAACATCTACATTGTCATAATCTTGCTGTTTCACCATCCTTCCAAACGGCGAATCAACATCGTAGTTATATTCTGATGGTAAATAATCGCGGATAATCGATGCTAATAATTTAAACTCCTGCCGCATCGAGTAATGCAAACGCGCCTGCACCGCAGACATTACTTTCAATGTGCGCTCTAATACTGCTAATGTTGTACCTACTGGGGTATTTGCTGATAAATCACTGATTTGCATATCAGCCGTAGCAGCAAACCGTCTGCCTTCTTCTACAATCGTTCCTAGCAATTGATATAATACTTGGCTTGGTTCTTTATAGGGCAGAGGTAATATATTATCCCTTATTGAACCTGACGGCACATCAACGTCTCTAAATTCCCCTGGTGATATAGGCGTATCATCACCCTTAACTCTTAATCCGCGTGATTTTAAACCACCTGGTAAATTAGATAATGTCCCGGCATCAACCAGTTGTCTTATTAATGAAGTGCCTGATTTCGCAAAACCGCCAACTAAATGTATTAATCCAAAACCATAAAATCCAAATCCTGGGATATATATGTAATGGGTATAATGCATGCGCTTTAATTTAAGCGGATCATCGTCATACCAGTTTCTGCGTATTGCTAATATTTTGTTTGTGCCTTTATCAAGCGTCACAATATAAGGCAGTGCAATGCCCGTCGGTCCTTCTTTATCTGAATCTTCAAATCCAGGTAAATCAAGATCCACACACATTTCAAGGATGCGATAACGATCATCCATTGTGGCCGACATACCCTGCTCTTCTGCTTTACGCTTTTCAATGTCATCTAGCATGGATGTTGGTTCGCCAAGATCAACATCCCGCCACAGGCCGGCGTGCTGAAGTTTCTTTACTTCATTCTTGGTTTTCCGCATGATCTGCGTGATACGCGGCGAGGAGCGTAACTCTGTTGCCCCATAAGGAACAACGAGATCCTCGGCAGGAACAAACATGGATACCTGTCTGCCTAGTGATGGATCGTAGTAGACCTTTTTGAAAGCTGATCCTGCCAATGCCAGTGACCAAAGCATTTTTTCATGCTCAGGTCTGTACTCAGGCATTTGCTCAGTTAATCGCCAATTCATATCCTCTTTAACGCGTTCGGCGGCGTTTTCTTTTTCTTTGGTCAACGCGCCAACAATTTGTGTTTTTACTGGCCCGGAAGCTGGGAACGTCTCCATAATGGATTCAGCTTGGAAGCGTACTGCTGCTTCTGACAGTAATGGGTAAAAAACGCCGCATGCCCCAGGCCAAGGTTCTGTGCGGTCTTCATACTTTAGTCCTAAAAGCTTCAAACCATCGACATAGGTATCTACCCATTCTTTGCGGGAAGACTGGTCGGTTTCAAAATCTTCTAATAGATCCGTAGCGATGTTGCTTAACTCTCGCTCGTCCATATATTCAGCGAGATTGGCGTCATGATCTTCTGGGTATTCGCGTTCATGCTCTAGTGTTATTTCTATCCCGTCAGTTGCAATTGTTACAGACTCAGGGTCTTCAATTTCAATTTCCACTTCAGTAAATTCATCAAAAGCTGCATCTAAACCAAGTGGTGCCGGGTAGAGTGCGGGTGCAATTGCCATCATGGCTCCTAGTAATAGCTGTGTCGCCGGGGGGTAATTGGGCGATCATCGGCGTCATCCGATTGAAGTGACAAAAAACCTCCGGTACGGAAGCGTAGCAAGGCTTGAGTTGTTGAGTCCACTAGGTCATCATGTTCGCCAGCAGGAAAAGATGCAACTTCTTCAATTAATTCGTCAGCAAATTTACGATCTGGAACCCAAATCCGCCCTGATGCAAACAAATCGGCTACTGCATTGAGCCTGACAATTTTGTCATTACCCTTGGTCGGTGTAAATTCGCTCACTGGAATGCCCATTTTCCGTAATTCAAAGATTAACGGACTTCCTGCGGCCTTGGCTTCTACCAAAAACACATCGGGTTGCCATTCCATGTACGTTTCATAGGCTTTTTGCTTCAATTCGGGGAACTCATAGCGGTCTTTGAAGGCATCTAACAGGATAATGTTGGTATCACCATCTTCATTTGTCCATATGCCCCAGGTTGTACAGGCGGAAAAGTCCGCTCGCTGGCTTTTAAGGAACGCTGTATCCCAACTTTGCAGCACAAAATCACATGCAGGCGGTTTATCCGATTCCCAACGCCGCCACCATTCCCGCTTAACAATTGCACCTTCTTCTGCTGTAGGCTCTTGTTGATATTGAGCAAGCCATTTACCAACGGGTAGCTCTTCTTTTAACGCCATCAGCTCTTCAAGTCGCCAAAACTCCGGCCACAAAGACCTTCCTGACGGCAAAATAGCCGGAAGTTCAATAATCTTCCACTCATCCCCGCCACGCGTGCCACTGGCCTTAATCACCTGGCCCGTCAAATCACGCAGCGCCCATCTTGTCATCACAATAACAATCCGCCCACCCGGCTGTAAACGTTGTCTCGGACCTGAGGTATACCACTCATACACCGAATCAAAGACTTCCGGCTTGTGTGCGGCTAATCTTGCTTCTTGTTCAGAGTGAGGATCATCAATAATTAACAAATCTGCACCCTTACCCGTTACAGCGCCACCAACGCCAATCGCAAAATATTCGCCACCCTTATTCGTTGACCACCGGCCCGCCGCCTTTGAGTCCTGCTGAAGCTTCACTTCATCAAACACCTTCTTATATTCATCTGAATTAACCAGATTTCTAACCTTCCTACCAAAACCAACAGACAATTCCGCTGTATGCGATGTTTGTATCACTTTCTTATCAGGAAAATTACCTAAAAACCACGCTGGTAAACTAAAAGAAGCAAACTCGCTTTTCGTATGTCGTGGCGGCATATTAATAATCAACCGCTTACAATCCCCAAAGACCACCTCTTCAAATGCTTCAGCGACCAACTTATGGTGGTAGCCCTCAATAAACCCCGGCCAAATCTGTTTCACAAACGGCAAGAAATGATTCCTAGCCTGCTTCTTGACTTCCTCTTCCTCTAAACGGGCAATCTCCTCATACAAAAACGCCTGCTCCTCCTTTGTCAAAAGGTGTAAGTGCTTCATCGCCGCCTGAGCTAATTCTTTAAGATTTCCCATTGACCGGCCTAACACTCCTAGCCATCCCCTTTTCCCGTTTCAACATACCCTTCTTCACTAACCGCTGTACCGTTTTCCATACCGCAGCTTTACTCTCCAACCTCAATACAAACCGTATGTCATCATACGTCGGTCCAAAATGGTACTGCTTCCACCACTCAACCACAACACGATACACATTACGCTGCGCCGGAGTCATCCTTCATCTCCCTAAATCGTTTAGCAAACTCCTCCCTCGGCATCTCATCCTCCATCTTTATCTCCCCATAATGATGCTCATACCACCGCTTTGGGTCTTCCCATAACGGCTTCTCTTTTTTACCCCCACCTGTATGGGAACCCAAATCTTTTTCATAGGGGGCCATTTCCTTTATCACACCATCACCATCATCCAAGCTTTCAACATCATGGGGGGTGGGTACAAAATCTTGGGAGGTTAAAAAATCATCGGGTTGTTGGTGGGGATTAATGGACGCAGTGCGCGCACGCGATGCACGGCCGGTTTGGTGGGGTGGGGGTGGGGTGGGGGTCGCCTCGATGGCCTGAACATCGACCACGCCCCCAAGCCTAGCAAGCTTTGCCAGTAGCGCCTGGCGCATGTCGTCCGGGGCTTTGCGGTGCTCGACCACCGAGCGCGTCTCGAAAGCGCCGACCTGGGCAAGCTTGCCTAGTAGCTCAAGCGCCCTGAGCCTATCGCCTGGTCGCTGGGCGGTCCTGGCCTCATGCTGTAGCTGATCAGTGAGCCATTCTCGGATCTGGTTGGGGTTCTGCGAATACCTCACCGCTTCCACCGCTTGATGCTGGGCCAACGCTGCGCGGACGTTGGGGCTCGCTGCCACATGGCAAGCCTCGCTCGCCAGGTTTTTCGCGCTTGTCTTGCGGTGTGGATACGCTTGCTTGAAAGCTTCGCGCTTAGTGGCGCCGCTTGCTAGTGCTTCGACGAGTGATTTTTGTTTTGGCGTGAGGTTGATGTGAGGCGTGAGCACTCGATCAGCTGGCACGCCACGCGCCAGCGCTTTTACTGCCGAGTCAGGAAGCTTTTTTGTCATGACTTAGGTGAACAAAAGGGAAACGACGAGCTGACTATGCTTTCCGATAGGTGGTCGATTTGAGCATGACCATAGGCCATTGACAGCCGACCTATTGCAATAGGACAATAGAAGGCGCAGTTCCCTTCACCACTTTAAACCTAACCGCCCCTTTGGGGGCTGGAGATAAACATGAGCATAACACTAGACAACCTACCGCTTATTCGGTCATGGATCGCTTATATCGACGATGAGCGCGCCGAAGGTAACAGCATTATCGTTACTTTGGCCGAAGGCTTTTATTTTGCTGACGAGCGCGATTGTGGCGTGCGTGGCTATGACACCGTCCTCGAGGTTTTGCGCGATACCGCCCGAAACGCTGTTATTTACAAACCATGAAACCCGAAACCGCCTTTAAGCGCTTGTATGACAACCCGACCGCGGAAACACTCAGCACTGCTGCCATCGCTCACGCTGCCGGCCTGGGGCGCTATCTGAGCCCGGAGATTTGCGAGCTTTGTATGCTTGCCTTTATCGCGCAGTGGCTCGCTGACCGTGACGACCCCGCCGCTCATGTACAGATCGCAGTGGATGCTACTCGGCTAATTATTCTCGGCGATTAAGAGCCCAGCCCATCGCCTCGCGTGCGGGGCTTTAAATTGTGTTTTTTACCCTGGAGGAAACCATGATCGATTTGCTAGACGATTTAGGACCGATTTTCGACGCGCAGCCTTTAAAGGCTGACGCCCAAGTGCGCGAAGATTGCGGCAAGTGCGGCGGCACTGGCTTTTGGGCGGGATATGGCGATTGCATGGGCGACCGTAGTTGCACCCGCTGCAAGGGCAGGGGGTATCTGGTTTTCCGCTTTACCAAGTCCGAGCGGGATCGCCGACGCCAAGCTGCAACCGCTCGCGCTGAACGCAAAACCCAGGCCGCGCTTGACGCTTTCGCAGCCGAACATCCGCTTGTCTGGGGCTGGCTTAACGCGGAAGCCCCCCGCTTTGAATTCGCCCAGTCCATGCTCGACGCCCTACGCAAGTGGGGCAAGCTCACCGAGCGGCAGCTTGCGGCAGCGCTCAAGTGCGCCGAACAATCGGCCGAGCGCCAAGCCAAGTGGCAAGCCCAGCGGGCCGTTGAAAAAGCCCAGGCCGTACCAATTGACGCTATCGAAAGCGCTTTCGAGCGTGCCAAAGCGGCGGGCATTAAATGGCCCAAGCTCCGCCTGGACAGCTTTGTTTTTTCGCCAGCCGGCCAAGCGGGCAAGAATCCGGGCGCGGTATACGTTAAGGAAGGCGACACTTATCTGGGCAAAGTGCTTGGGGGCAAGCTTTTCAAGTCCAGGGATTGCACGAGCGACCAGGAAAACCGCATCGTTGCAGCGGCAACCGACCCCGCAGCCGCGGCCATTGCTTACGGTAAGCGCTTCGGTGCGTGCAGCGTTTGCGGGCGTGAATTGTCGAATCAAGAATCTATCAATCTGGGCATAGGCCCGGTTTGCGCCGAGCGCTTCGGGTTTTGAGAGTCTAGCCAATAGACCGCCACGGGGCGGTCCTTTGGGTGGATTTTCCGCCGACCAACCACAAGAGGGAAACATGAAAAAACTGATCAACAAACTAGCGCTTAAGCTTGCGCCGTTTACGGTGCGAGTGTTTAGCGATGATGGAACGATTGAGCACAAGGCGCACTCATACCGCGAAGCTTTGGCCTGGGCTGCGTGCTATCCGGCCCACTGGGGAAGTGTCCACATAACCGGCCGTTTTGAGCGCTTCATCGGCGCCAGGAGCAAAGCATGAAACGAATGACAGCACGCTTTCCTGGGCGCTCGCAGACCGGCGAAAGAATTAACCCCGGCGATTCTATTTTCTGGGATGCCCGAAACAAGCACGCCTGGCTGGCGTGGGAGATTGAACCGGACCTCGACGAGGAAACCGCTCAAGCGGTCGGGCGTTACATGGCAAGCCGCCACACCGTATCGGATGAGTTCATCATCGGCGGCAAAGAATTTTTTCGCAACAAGCGCGGTCGCTGCGAAGATGCGCCCTGCTGCGGTTGCTGTAACTGCTAAGGAGCACATCATGCAAGAGCGATTTACCCGCATTAAAAACGACGTTAACGGCAACCCCCGCCACATCATCCACTTTCTGGACGTTGAGCCGCCCGAGCTTGCCGACGATTACCGCGAGCGCTGGACCGTATTGCAGCGTTATAACCTGGCGGTGAATGCTGCCAAGCGTTACGGGGGCAAAGCCTACCGCGGGCGGGCTTATGGTGGTGGGATTGT
>Ga0194115_10006496_pt1 | contig 11836 bp, 10 predicted proteins | sample TA2MahsurfametaG_3_FD_148656 | JGI IMG/M metagenome (GOLD analysis project Ga0194115, IMG submission 148656) | Freshwater microbial communities from Lake Tanganyika, Tanzania - TA2015002 Mahale S4 surface | ecosystem: Environmental > Aquatic > Freshwater > Lake | place: Tanzania: Lake... | reverse complement strand
TGGCCCTAACTTCGTTTCTCAACTAATAAGGAAAGAAAACGGCCCTTAAATAGGACCAGTTTTCACCAACTAAATGACCGCAGAGTCATATTTGACCATTCGTGCCACAATAGAAAAATGAACGAGCGACAAAAAGTCTGAAAACTGATCGTAATCGTCACTACAGACATCGAAACTCCCTCATAAACCTGTGGTGGGGATACCCCTTCGTTCTCCCACCTCCATATTCATCGCTACTCATGTATCCTCTTGAACAGTATTTCACCCAACATGGAGCGAGCAGCTTCATTCTTGTATCCGACAATGCACGCGCGTCGCCACCGTTTATTAACTACAGTCGCCATCGAGGGCGTCCTTGCAGAAGCCCTGGCTTCGCGTCGTCTACACTTCCTGCAAGTGGAAATCGGCATCCATCATCTCTCAGTCAAAATCCACCGCTTCATGGGAGTACACGCGATAAGGGATCATCTCGTTGGGATCCTTCACCTTCGCCACAAGAAGACGGGCTACATCGCCCTGCCTTCAACGCTTCCTCCACTTCACCTATTGGACACGATTCTGTTTTGGTAGTGCCACTACGCACCAAGGAGGAAGTCAATGATGACCATTTTCCCATAAAATGGTGCCAGCAACGAGCAGAAGTAGTTGCGACGACTTCTTGCTCTCTTCCTGTCCTAAACGATTCGATAGGAAGAAGGAAGGGCAACGGGCTTTCGTATCCTCTTGGTACCACTGGCCCGGCGACTCGCTCGTCGACTCGTCATGAGAGACTTGCCACTACCTTACCAGCACAGCTATCGAGTAGGACTATTGTACCTGGTCGTGGAGCCTTTCGCTCTACAGCACTAGATCATCATACTATTCCAATCATTTCCTACGAGAGACGAGCTCTAACCGGTACGTCGTCATGACGGTTCAAGGTTGGCTTGACGAAGCGCGTACTTCTAGAACCACCGCGAACTACCTAATCAAGAATACGATCAATGTCGAGGATGGATGGGTCCAACGCCAGGCTTTCCTGTTCCGGCCGAATCCTCGTGATCGTAGCTGCCAAAGGCAACTTCTTCATTCGGATCCCTTTGCCGTTCCGCTACGGAGAAATATTCCATGTCTGAGTTGGCGACACTGCTGGACTACGGGGTTTCACATCCATCAATCTCTCCAGCACATGCAGGAAAGTTCTAACAATGAAGATCTCGTCCCGGTATGTTTCGTTGTTCAAAATTCGCTCTTCGTTCGATGAACGCGAGCAGCTTGCAGAACTCAGATTCAACCTAATCATCAATGGATGACGGCTTGAGTTAGCCTCGTCAGTGATTCTAAGAACTAGATACCACAGACAGGCATTTTGAGAGGTAGTCCTCAAATCGCCTTCCCCCGTCTATCGAAACGACTCAAACGTAAGCCTAGATGTAGATCGGAAGTCCGAGTTACACTTCGTTCCAACTCCGAAATAGGACTGACTTTTCTTCGAGTGGGGTTGTAGTGGTTAATTTCTACTAGTCTGTATGATATGCTGTATGCTATACTGGTAGTACATTGGGCGATGGCCGCGGGCTGAATTCGGCTTTGCAACCCTCGAACTCGACTCAAAACACATTCGACTTGTCACTAAGTAACTTTCCTTTTGTCTAGAACGGAACAAATACTCGATTTGCTAATCAAGCAAGCTCCATGTGAAAGAACTAGCCTTGCTACCCACATTTATCGCTTGTCGAGAAAAATCAGTCGAAATATTCTTGGGGCACCTCGTCCAATCTCCAGTGAAGACTACGCAATAATCGTCGCCGTGGTGTGATCGACCAACGAGACTTAGAAACCATGCAAGACTACATTCTCTGCGTGGCAGATTTCTTGATCTACCAAAAAATCTTTCACATTCGTTCGTTGGTCACCCGAGAGTTGAATGACTTCTCCAATCTCTTCATCCTTTTGGACTGCACCGTTACAGGAAAAGTTTTTCTTAAAGGCCTTGCAAATTCGTTTCACATCCAAATCATCGGCTAGACCGGCTACGGTTGTAATACATTTTCGTCCATTTCGTTGTTGAATACGGACGTGTACCTTTTCTTCCGTATTCGTGCCGGCCTTATCCCCAGCGTCCTCAAACGCGTCTACCGAAGAAAAATAAAGAGTCCAGACGCAAGTGAGAAAAAACAATCGTGAAAGGCTTCCATCTCAAACACTCATTGCGAAGGATCACTCACCAAAAGCGTTAAACTGTACTCCAGACATAATGTACCTTTACTTTTCGACTCGTATTGCGGGTGAAAATATGTGCTGTCTAGACGAAGGAAGGAGGAATCGATAGGGTTTGGAGGGTATTTCGTCCGCCATGGTCGTGAGGACATGTGAGATGGTACTACCGAAGTCTTTGTTTCCCACTCGTGGCCTTCAACGTGTCGGCGTTTTCCAACGTGCGGGGGGGACGGTCAGGGCAATGCGCGTTTCCAACGCGCGCGAAAATTCGTGTTTCAAATTTTTGCCTGTCACCTTTTTTCGGTTGTTTTGATGCCAACAAACTCGACAGCATCTCGCTCGGCATGTCTTGGCACGACGTCGTAGCCTCAGACTACTAAAGCACCTCTCTTCCCAGGATGATCCTGTCACCACATGTTGCCATAGTCAACATATCTCCAACTGAAAAGTAGACACGAGACCAACATGTTTCTGCGTCGACATTACTCGTTTCGTGTCTCCACAAGGAAAAGGCAATGCTCAGGGTGGATGCCAGTTTCATTCTCCATCGAGAATCTTGGCCGTGGCGACGATCGTCGTGGGTTCTGTCGTATCCTTAATCGTGCTTTCACTTCTTCCAAGAGTGAGGAGAGGGGGATGAATTCCTCATCGCAAAAAATTGAACTTTGGGAGTACCCATCATCAGATGGAAGCGACTACCAGAAAAGAGGAACACTATATCAACAACCACTAGATACTGAAGCACGACGGACTTGGGAAATCCGACAGCCGTCCAAGGATTCCAGAACTTCATCCTTCTCACGGAAAAGGCTGGAAAATATGAACAAGAAGCTTCTAGGTTACTTTTTACCAGCCAAGTTTCCCGAGAGTGTCGTGCCCGGCTATCTAAGATTTGCTGGTTTCTGTTTCACGGCATCGGTAGCAGGAAGTGCCGCGATGGTCCTTTCGACGCAGTCTCTACTTTTGGCCGTTGGAGTTGTAGGATCGAATACACAACAGGCAGGAATAATGGCTGGAGCCTTCAACTGGGTTATGAAGGACTTTGTAGGCCAACTAGGTGGCGTCGCGTTTGCGAGTCAGATGGGGAAGACTAGAGCCTTTGATTCTGATCCGAAGCGATGGAGGATGGTTGCCGCAATGGCACTTGATGGTGCTACACTACTGGAAATTTTATCACCTTTGTTCCCATCCATTCTCGTCCTCCCCGTAGCGAGTATCGCGAATGTGGGGAAGAATATTGGTTTCCTGACGGCAAGTGCTAGTCGTGCTGCCCTAAACCAGTCGGTTGCCATTTCTGCGAATCTTGGTGATGTTACAGCAAAATCAGGATCACAATCCATCATGGCAAGCCTTATCGGTACTTCACTCGGTATCGGAATGTCATCTCTCCTGTCACATGACACGTATAACTTCGCAATCGGGTTCTGCTTTCTGGGTGCAATCCACCAATGTTGCAATTACCTATCCGCCCAATCAGTTGGGTTGACGTACTTTAATCGACAACGATTACACATCGTTCTGGATCGATACATCGAGGATAACGTGGTGCTATCACCGGAGGAAGTCGCCACGCGAGAGTCGTTCTTTCCACTCGTCCCTGTGGACTCTGGTACCAAGGATTGGTTATTCGTTGGGTCGTCTCCATTGGAATCAATGTGTCCAACTCCAGCAGATCTACACGAGGTGATGGTAGAACTTCCTTCGGATGGCGAAAAACGTGCCAGTGGTTCCTACATTATCAAGGGCACGCCTGAAAATCACATCCATCTCATGTTTTTCAAGGACTCGTCCGGTCAAGATGTCATCCGAGGGATGTATCATGCGTGTCTCATCCGTCGCGAGAAATTAGGGAAGAACGACGGGGGAGCAGCAGAACAGGCAAACAAAATTGATTTTCAGATGCTGATAGATCGAATACACGAGAAAGGATGGAAAACCGATACTGCCGTCACCTCTATCGAAGGCTCTGATGCGAGACGCCTCGTCTGGAATATAGACAAAGACCAAGCTTGCGGATAGCAACGATAGAGCTTCCGAGCTATTTTTTCTTTGGGATACGGTACTCCTATCACGTCACAGTTCGGGTTGGTCTGACCTTCATCGGTAGAACGAGTACGGAGTACGCACTACCGGTGCGACCACGGCAAGCGGTGTCAACTCATCCCATCCGTGGTTACTGTTACCCTCACTACGGTATTCACACAACTGGGACACTACTGATCTGGAAAGTTCACATTCTACTGTCGCCATGTGCTGAGTATTGCTGCTTCCTTATCTCTGGCATGCGTGAACGGGTATCCAGATTGTTAACGAGATGGAGACATTTCAGATATCCGAGGGGGATGAATCTCGGTCCATCGTTCCCTTTGGTTTTGGCAGACAGAATATCTTGCAACTTTCCTACCACTTTGTCCTAGCGGTGTTTATTGGAGTAACCTTACGGTTGACGACATTTACTGAGGCGACCACGATATCGAAAGTAATTGGTGACACCTACAAGGTGAAGACCTCATTTTTGGTCTCGTTTGGATTTACAAAGGCTGTGTCGAACCTTCTTGTAGGACGTGTATCCGATTCGTATGGGCGCAAAATCCCCCATTCGATAGGATGGATTTTTGGCATCCTTCTGGGCATTATCCTTCTCGTGTTGTTACGGAGGATGACAGGCGCTGACGTAGAGGACAGGCAAAGTTGGATATTCTGGTATATTTTCGCAAACATCTGCCTGGGAGCTCAACAGGGTTGGACTTGGACTACCAACATCTTCATGTTCATGGATGTAGCAGGTCCTGGGCATCGGGCATTTTCCAGTGGGCTGTCGAACAGTCTGGGGTATCTTTCTTCGGCGCTTGCTTCCTATGCCGCCGCCATATTATCTGCTGAAACAGCCTTCAGGGTGGTCCTCTTGACTTCCGCGGTAGGATGGGCGATATCTGCGTATTTGGTGAACGATACGTCTGCTTTCGTAGAGCAGGAAATCAGGGAGGTCTCTTATGCCCCATCCAGTTCACAGCCATCGTCGGATACGGTAGACGAATGGGAGGACGAAGACGGCAGTAGGGACATGGAGGTGGAGAAGCATGCGATAAGTCAGACCTCGATGTTGCCGGGGGGACAAGAACAGTCGCCACTCGTCGACTCGGACGGATCATTCTATACGGTGTTTGCGGTGACAAGCTGGACAAATAGAAGTACGGCGATTCTCTGCGCGGGAGGATTGTTTGCGAACCTGATCACATCGTTCGCTTGGGGGTTAGTGCTAATCTGGGGACAACAGCAGGGTTTATCCAGCGTCTCGCTTGCCAACGTCGGTTCAGCGTTTACCTTTACGAAGGGGATCACGATGTTCCTATCTGGATACTTTAGTGACAGACAGCAGGACCGGAAACGTGTCATTATGGGTGGATTTCTTTTGGCAGTCGTTGGTCTCATCATCACGGCTGCCGCTGATTTGACAAATGACTTACGTACTATATATATCCGTCTTTTTCTAGGGGGGATTATCATTGGATTTGGTATCGGCAGTGTGTATTGCGTAATGACGGCAGCTCTCAGCGATCATACACTACCAAAAGATCGTGCATCGGCTATTGGTGTCTACAAGTTTTGGCGTGATTCGGGATATGCCTTCGGTGGACTCTTGACGGGGTGGATTACGGATATTTCGGGTGGGAATTTTGCGTTTGTAACGTTAGTCGTCGCTGTGCTGGTGGTGGGACTCGCATCTGGGATGGGATTGCTTTATCGTGAAGCTACCGGTTCATCCAGGATACCGCCACTATGATTTCAGATCTTGTCCGGTAGTAACGTCTTGGGAGTCATCCTTTGTCGTTCGACTCCCTTGGGACTATAGGACTACCACCTCGAAGATCATTCAAATCATGCTGTTGCGGTACGCTTGAGGTGATCCATTTGACGATAGATGATAAGTCTGGAAATAAGTGTTTACAGTTAACTGTAAACATGCCTTACAATTCGCACAAGTCTTTTCCTACTCTTTTCTGGTAACGCGTTGGTCGCAAAGCAGTATCTCACTACGCGGATGCAGGTTGCACCCACTATATGCATCAGCAAGATCCTGGGGATCCGGCTTGACGACAAGCAGTGGGACAAAATAGTTGTAGCGGCTGTGAGCAGTAAAGTAAATTGGAGACTTCTTGTTACATTTTCTACAAAACTTGAAGCGCAGCATTACATTGCACAGAAAACAAAAAGTGGCTCCCTAGAATATATTGCGCTCATGCAACCGTTTACTCAGTCTTCGGCGTCTTGCCTTGCAAATGCGGCAGAATGTATTTTCGGACGACATGGTTATATACAACCTCGGCACCATTCGATTGAGGGTGGTACAACCAAATGACGAGTCCTGCCTTGTTGTAATAATACATGGGAATCCAGTTGGCAATTCCAGGAATTACACCCTCCACTAGCGTAATGAAGGAAAACACAACCCAGTATGTAAGCCACTGGGTGGATCCCTCTGACATTCCTCCCTTGGTCGCTTCCATCGATTGAAACGACATGTACGCTGGGTAAACAAAACCAATCAAGTCAGTAATCAACTTGAAGCCCCCAATGAGCCATACCAAAAAGACCGTCGCTACAACAGCGCCGGAGAAGAAATATACCTTTGAATATCCCGTCTTCTCTTCCAACTTCTTGAATTGCTCTGCGAACCCCAAAAGAAGATCGCGAAAACAATGTGAGACCTCCATTTGCGAACTCAGACGAGCATAATGACGAAATCAATCAGTGTTGTTTCCATAGCCCGCTTATCGTTTTCATCCTCCTTCACTGAGCCGCTTCGGCACAGACTTTCCATACAGACTTTCCACGTACGATTGGTACATGGATTTTACGGTTATGGTAAATGGCGAAGAACCCTTTCCATGAAACGTACCAAATTGAGTAACCGAAGGGTACTTGGCTAGATATTCATCAGCCTTCTTGACGATTTGTTCTACCTTGTCCATTTTGAATGAATAGCTTGTTATATTCTGACACGAAACAGAAATGAAGCTACCTTTGTTTGTGATGTATGGTGTTCCCGTAGGGTACCAGAACTTCGAATGCCTGAAAAAAAAGATCAGTCGTACTAGGGTCTTCTCCGGCTTCAGTGTCCGTTGTTCCTTGTGCAGAATTCGAACTCGGAGCCTGGCGGCTTGACCGACAGGCTCGTTTAACGCCCCCGTGGCAATAATTTGGTCACGCAAACAAGACACGTTATCGTATGACGTGGTTTTCCCTGGTATATACCTTACGTATATAATCGTCACTACCACACATACATATGCATCAGATGTAGTACACAAAAATCGCCACGTAGCTATGACTGGAGTGAGTGTGCCATAGCACATGTGAATAGTCAAGAACAACGACTTTTATGCATTACATGCGTTCTACCACGTTAATGCCCAATAGGCTCATCAACAAGCGAATAGTACCAGCCGTTGCGGTGCAAAGAGAAAGTCGACTGGCCTTGATCTCTGGTGTATCGGCGTTGTTGACGGAGCAATTCTCGTAGAATTTGTTGAATTTTTGACTGGTTTCAAAGAGATAATCGCACAATTTGTTTGGGTAAAGATCTCGCTCTACCTCGGCGAGGATATCTGGAAGTCGAACAAGATTACGGATCAATGCAAGTTCTGTCTCATCCGTAATGATGATCTCTGACGACTTTGGCCATTCAATTTCTGACGTCGTACTTTGACCGCTAGCTTTGCGGATGATACCACATATCCGGGCATAGGCGTAGATCATGTATGGGGCCGTGTTGCCATTCAAGCTAAGCATTCGTTCATAGCTGAAGCGATAGTTAGATTCACGGTTCATGGATAAGTCGGCGTACTTCACTGCACCAATCCCGACGATGGTAGCTACTCTTTCAATCTGTTCATCGGCGACGTCTTGATTCTCCGCTCGAGACCGAAGATCATCACCAGCAATACGTACTGACTCGTTTAGTAAATCCTTCAGTTTGACAGTATCACCAGAACGAGTAGCAAATTTCTTTCCGTCTTCACCTTGGACTAGACCAAAGGGAACATGTTCTAGGGATGCAGCATCCGGAACGAACTTCGCAAGCTTAGCTGCCTTGAATACCATTTCAAAATGTTGAGACTGCCCGGCATCCGTCACATAGAGAACCCGATCCGCCTCTTCTCCTCCATCTGTAGACGAGGTACGGACACGATGACGAATCGCTGCTAGATCTGTCGTCGCGTAGTTAAATCCACCGTCTGATTTTCGGATAAGCATGGGCAATGGGGTTCCGTCTCGATTTTCGTACTGAATTTAGAGGCGATGGAGAAAAAGGCACGTTATGAGAAGCAAGTTCGAGATTCTTTTCTGCGAAGTATCTTTGTGCACTTACGCCCTCCAAAAACACAGCGGTCGCGCCTTCACTAGGGACGGCCAATCCTTGGGTTTCAAGGTCTTCGACGACGTCGACGAGAAATGGATTGTAAAAAGATTCCCCACGTTCTGTCAGACCCTTTATGTTCAGTATGTCATAGATCTTTGATGGAGGGGATGAGACGACGCGCAGTAGCAACTGAGAATGGTCGTAAGCCTTCTATCACTAACCTTTTGATATTCGACCCGTGATGCTGCACATAGGGCCTCCCAAGCAGCAACTTCTTCCATGCTTCCTGCCTGAAGTTTCACCACTGCCTCGCGTGCCCGAGTCTTAAAGTCTGCGTCATCATCAAATCGCTTCTTTGCGGCCTTGTATAGTAGAACCAGATCTCCAAGAGCGACATCCTTAGAGGTTTCAATGTTGAGAGCTGCTGGGAATTCATCACGCAAGTGTTCGACCAACATTCCAAATTGAGTCCCCCAATCACCAACATGATTCAATCGGACAACCTTATGACCTCTGAATTCAAGCAAGTTACAAAGAGTATCGCCAATGATGGTCGACCTTAGGTGACCCACGTGCATTTCCTTGGCAATATTCGGTGAGGAGTAGTCCACCACGATCTTTTGTTTTTGGAAGGTTTCTGGAAGATCTAGTCGGCCGGTGGAATCACTTGCCATCCTTTCAACTACCTCCTTCAAATATGTCTCCTTGAATCGAAGATTGATGAATCCTGGTCCTGCCACCTCAGGTTCTTCCATGACATCCGAAATCGTAGGTTTCAGTTTTTCAATTATCTGTTTCGCACAATCTTGAGGATTCATCCCGACCGACTTGGAAAGTGCCATGGCTGCATTTACTTGATAGTCCCCAAACTCAGCCCGGGTCGCTAATGTAACCATCGTATCCGCCAGAGAAAACGGTTCAGCTTCGGCGGCTGCCCTTTCTGCAATTGCCATTTTTTCTTCCGAGCTGAGCTCAGGTTCCTCGGGTTCCTCCTCCTTACTTCCCCCCTTTTTCTTCTTCTTCGTTTTCTTGTTCAAGTTGTTTAACGCTGCACCACGAGCTACTTCTGCTGGATCGAACAGTTCATTCAAAGCCTCCAGGACTGCAGTTTGGACCCATTCCAAATTCTTTATCGAGCTACTGGAAGGAGCTTCTGCTGTCGAAGCTGAAAAGAATCTAAATGTCCGCCCTGACCTTCTGATATGTGTCGTCGGGATGGGTGTGGAGATATGGAGACAATCATGTGAACTGATTGCACGAGACAACACCCGATGGGACAATCTCCGATTGACGGTGAAGGCCAAAGAAGATCGACAGAATATTGTCATGATTGTGGATATGGTACACGCGCTTAGCTTCATACTATGCCTCTGCTTGCTGTCAATCTGGAGCTAGAGTTATAGAACAGTCCTTGCAGAGAAGATCTCTCAAATAGTTGCACAAAATGGGCTTTAGGTGTGTAGATCATCCGTCACCTCACAATACTCACAACGGATGCATCGGAAGTGGTGGTGATGGGAAGAACTCCTGTACCGGTCGTACGTCATTTACCAGCTTCGGACGTCGCATCACGGTGATTACGATAGTTTGTGGACGACCAACTCGACCAGTGAGCCGACAGGCGAGCAGACGGACTATGGTACAGAAAGCCCGGGAAGACGAGTAACCTTGCAGATGATCGATGTCCCAACATGCTAAGGAGTTACAAGCTGGCCTGAAGGGTACCCTGTCACGGATGGAAGCCTACGGAGGATTGAGAGCGCCTCTGGGCAGCAAGAGGAGGGGGGCAGCAAGAAGAGTGCACAGCGAAGCCGCACATTTTCGTTGTTACACGACACGCCGCTGCCTTATCAAGTCTCACCCAGTGAGTCTTCGTAGCTCTTTTAAAGACTATCTACGACATAGCACCTGGAAGTCTGATTCAGATGACATACATAGTTGTAAGTTGCCGGTATGTCCCTGTCATGCATACACTGTAACGTACCATGCACAGAGAACCGGGAACCGGTAACGCACGTTCACTACAATCAACGGATCCTGTACCTACCCATGTGCCGTAAGTACCGGGAAACCGTAATTAAGGGAAAATACTTATCATACGTCGTCGACGAACACCAAGAAGCGGACAATAAATAAATATATATAATGGAACTCTTTCATCATCGCCGCCTAGAGTCACCTGGGGGCGTCGATCCACGATCTGCCGGAAAATGCCAATTCTTCTCTACGACTCGGGAACGACTGGATCGTCCAATCATCTTTGATCGGGAAACTACCGAGGACTCAACTCCAGATGAAAGCGGTCGGAACGTAGGGAAAGAAAATCACCCGCCCGCCGGCGTCGTCGTTTTTCACCGGCGCGTTGAGTGCCTTGTTCGTGACAAACCAACCGCATTTTCCCTCCCGGACACCTGCGGGAGGAACAACAGTCTATCTATCCACGGGGCAAACGATTTCATCGCTTGTAAACGTCTAGCCTTGTGTTTATCCTTGCTATTGGAATACTGGCGCTGAATTTTCTGAAGGAAACTGGTGTGAAATTGCACGATATCGAAAACCCGTCCTATTCAGCGAGCCTCACCTTGATCGAAACTGCTACGTAAGTTTCACGTAGAATTAGTACTGAAGCGCCTCTTTGGGTCTCTTGCTGCGCGGGAAGTTTGCCTCGAAGTTCGATTTGCTTCCTTGTTCTTTGTCTTTGTCGAAAATCACTCACGACAGCGTCCCAAAACAAGTAGTTGAACTAGATTGCTATCGCCCAATCCGTCTACGGAACTAGTAACACAAGAAAAGACCTCTGCCATAACAGCCCCGTATTCTGAAAAATGAGCGGGAGTAACGCCGGTACGCCGACTAGTGAAGGATTTATCCTAGGTCGCCCTTTCGGCTCAGGTAACAATCGTGGTGCATCATTTGTAGGTGGACAAGGAGACGTCATGAGCCCTTCCGCTGCAAGAGCCGATGATGTCTCGCCATTTCATGCACGGGGTCGAACTCAGTCACGAGATGGTAATTCTGACGTGGGAGCACCGGCTCGCTGCATCAACCCTGCCTCCGAGATCAACTCTCGCTTGGACACTCAAGTCGAAGTTCGTGTTTACCCTTGCAACAATAGCCAAGGAGGAAGCAAAAAGAAATTCACTACTTTCAACATTAAGCCTGAGGTAAGTGGTGGTCGTGTTCGGGCGACACCTTAGCAAATGTGGGTCTTCGCGATGACTGACACTTCTGCTATTTCCTTCTTCGGTTTTTCTGTAGGGTGTAATCATTCAA
>Ga0194115_10006493_pt1 | contig 11838 bp, 5 predicted proteins | sample TA2MahsurfametaG_3_FD_148656 | JGI IMG/M metagenome (GOLD analysis project Ga0194115, IMG submission 148656) | Freshwater microbial communities from Lake Tanganyika, Tanzania - TA2015002 Mahale S4 surface | ecosystem: Environmental > Aquatic > Freshwater > Lake | place: Tanzania: Lake Tanganyika... | reverse complement strand
ATTGAAACAACAACAACAACAACAACAACAACAGCAGCAACAGCAGCAGCAACAACAACAACAGCAGCAGCAGCAGCAACAACAGATGCAACAACAGGATGAAGAAAATGCAGCCCAAGATGAAAAGCAAGCGAAATCGAACGCATTAAAGGATCAGATCTTAATCATTCGAGATTGGGATACCGTTGAACGATACTTATGGAAACCATTGACGATGACGAAAGAGATACAACCAATCATCCAACCACAACGACAGCAGCCACAGCATCCACAACCACAACTACTACAAACACTACCATCATCAGCTAAACGAGAACCCTTCACTGCGACAAAGGATACCTCCAACAACATGAACAACAATAGCAACAACATGAACAACAACAGCAACAACAGTAACGCTAACAACATCAATAGCCAGGACAAATCAGCTCCGGAAACAACGACGACACGGCAGCTGTTAGAAGACCCAGCCAAAGATTGGATCTATGCGTATTACTATCACACAGGAGTCACACCGAAGATTGAACCAACAAGACCTCATCCTATGTTTGATCAACGAGGATCAGCCAATAATAGTCAATTCAAAAGTCGACCGCGATCGGCATTTTCAGGTTTTGATTCGATACAGGCTGCCCTCAAGGATACGACAACGACTGCACGGAAAGGTCTTGCCTCCCACGACGAGAAAGATGAAGACTGGGATGATGGTGACGACGACGACGATGGCGGCACAAATGCCTCCGTCGATGATGAGGAAAGGATTCCTATACCGAATCAAGGAACCAAATCGTGGAGGATGGCCAGTGGTGGGACCAGCAGCGGCGCCGTGGGTGGTATCGGCGCTGATGGGGCTGCCATGGTAGATCCAACGCGTGACAATGACGATCGTCAACATTGGATGCCAGATCAATTATGTAAGCATTGTTATGCCTGTGACACACCCTTTACGGTATTTCGTCGACGTCATCATTGTCGGATCTGTGGTCAAGTCTTTTGTAATCATTGTTCTGGATTTTTCCTCCCCTCCAAACCACATCCAACTCCTGATACGAAAACGATCATCCGTGCCTGCAAGATGTGTTATGAACAAGTCTCCGAAAAGCGACAGATTGAAGAAGAGGAAGATTTACGAAAGCGTCGGAAAAACAATGACTCCACTGCGACGACGACGTCGAATGCGTCCTCCAATAGTACTCCCGGTGTGGCATCGCCGGTACAACAACACCATAAGACAGGCCGTGGTTCATCACCGCTGTTACAACAGACATTGAATCAAGAAGACTCCATTCTGACCTCATTATCCAAAAAACAAAATACCTTGTTATCACAGGAAGAAGTGTTGGACCGAGAAGAACGGGCACAGGCGGCGATCATAGCCATGTACTCACAATCAGACAAGGAAACGGATGATACAAGCCAAGACACACGTGAGATAGGAAGCCCCGATCGAGCCTTCCATAAACGTTTGATCCGTATCGATTCTACCGATAATTCCGATGCAGCCAATCGAACCTCGGCCGTCGAGGAGGGGAATCGTCATTTGGGATTGACGGCGGCGATTCATCTAGAAGAGATGGCCAAGGCGATGTTGGCGAGTGATGCCCCGCTGTTGATGACTGAGCTGAGTCAACAGACCAAGGAACCTAGCAAAATGTATGACAAGTGGTTGGAACAACTCATGATCTTAGCCACTCGATGCTGTGCCACAGTAGAACCCAATGTGAAAAAGGGTGATTTGCTGGATATCCGACCCTATGTCAAAATCAAAGGTACGTAGTGCTATAGTAGGGGTATGGGGTATTCTCAGGGCAATTGGGTGACCGGCAGATCCTCTCACCGGCCACTCCCTTGCCCCATTACCATCCAGTGATCCCTGGAGGTACCATCAGGGATTGTGCTTACATTAGTGGGATCTTATTCAGCAAGACTGTTAGTCACAAACGTATGGCTCGGGAGATCACAAATCCAAGTATTATGCTACTGAGTGGAGGCATTGAATTTACTAGAACCGAGAACCGTATTGCATCTCTTGAGACACTAATGGAACAAGAATCGAAATACATTGAGATTCTAGTCGGAAAAATTCTCAAGGTCAAACCTGATATTTTGATTGTTGGTCGGGCAGTTTCACGCCGTGCTCAGGAGTTACTATTGGAAGCGAATGTCACGCTAGTGCAACATGTCAAGAACTCACTATTGGCTCGGATATCACGACAGACAGGTGCAACAATCATCAGTAGCACAGATCACATTATGAATCAATTCGGTGCACATGTTCTTGGACGATGCAATCGTTTTCGAATTGCTGTTGCTCGTGATAATGAGATCTGGATAGATCGCAAAGTTCGAAGCGAGGTCGAAGGCGAGCCGAAAGTCTCTAATGTCGGCGCAAGAGATATTTCCAAACTTTTGCATGACCCAGACTTGACGAATGCAGAGCGTCAGTCCGTATTGGCCGCCAATATGCTTGGACAACGGATACAAGAAGGCCACGAGGCCATCAAGGCTGGCTTGGCAAAACGAGGAGTCGCACAGACATATGTCATGCTAGAAGGCTGTCCGAAAGAGCGGGGATGCACCGTCGTCTTGCGAGGTTTGAGTCGAAAGGCATTGAAGCAGATCAAGATTGTATTTCGTTTTTTAGTCAACGTCGCCTACAATCTTCGTCTTGAGACGTCCTTCTTGAAGGAACGTTGTGCTCGATTACATCCAGACTATGAAGTGAAGGCCCAAAACTTGTTTAGTTCTAGTCTATGCGTCGATTATGGACAACCACCATCGAATCGAAAGATCCGGCCATGGAATGGTGGTTCGAGTAATGAGGCATCCCAACGAAGTATTTCAGGTCAAATTTCGGCATTCGATCATCAATCGATCTTGATCAGTTCCCTTTGGATGACAGACAAGGTAAGCGAGCCAGAAAAAACCCTCGCGAAACACGCTTGGAGATGATGTCTTGTATATACTAGACTTTTCTATGGTATTCGTCAAACTCACACTTGTTTTTCGTTAGTCACAATGTTGTCCGGCAGAAGTCAAAGGTTCGTTGATAAAGGCATGGTATTGGTCATCTTCATACATGTGAATTGTTTTTGTCGACTAACGAGCATGCTGCTGTTTCTCTATCTCTCTGCCCGTTCTTTGTCGCCCTGCCTGTAGGAATTCATTACTACTCTCAACAGGATGCCTCGCTTGGTCAATTTCTTCGAGACTCATGTTTCAACTTATCCCTCAAGTGTAAGGGTGCTTGTCGGAAGAGTGTTTTGGAACATAGGTGAGTCTTTAGTCGAGAACAGAATTCAAATATCTGGTAGCATTGGGCGCTGATGATCTCACATGATTTTGACTTATTCTCCATGGCCTCGATCGTCATGCTTCAGTTTATCCTTTGTTCATAATGACGGATTGATAAGCATAACGGTGGATCACATGGAGGATCCTCTGCCGCCTGCACCTTACAGTGCCTCTCTACAAGGTCACACCAACCTTGACGATGGCGAGGAAGTGGAAGATCCCCCCATCGCCACTTGGACGTATTGTAAGGAGTGCGCAAAAGTTGTTACTCCCTTGGTCTTCATTTCTGAGAATACATGGAAGTACTCATTCGGCAAATTCTTGGAGTGTTTCTTCTACAATAGGCAGTTGGTGATGAATTCACCGCAAAGCGACTGTAAGTGCAGTCTTACGGATTGTACCCTGTATTTCGGATGTGGAAGGCTTGCGGCTCGATTTACGTACGAGCCAGTCCGACCGTTTGGAGTGTTCGTCCGGAAATGTTTACCAATCGACGAACCGTTTCATCGAAAGACCGCGCTACGAGAGCTTGAACAGATCTCTGTGTCATCATCGCTTCTCTTCGTAAAGTTCGCCAAGCATATTGAAAAAGTATCGCGCGAGTCGCGAACTTTGTACAGCAATTCAGCCCACCGACCTGAATATGTTCAAACGGTTCTTTCGGAGCTAAGTCGAATCAGCTCCGAGGTTGATCATGCTGCTGCGATTATGAGCGACAAAATAGCATCAGTGACCCTCAAATGTTCTAAGGATGACGGGCTCGATGTCAGTGATGCCTTGATGAGATTCCCTTGGTTCGCAAGACGTTATCTCTACATGCTTACGTCTGCTTGGAATGAAAAACTTAGTGCTGCAGGACAAGCCATTGTGGCTATGAAGAAGATGGCATCATCCTCGGGACAGCGAGGTGACAGCCTTGTCGGACCGAACGTACCAGCGATAAACGGCGAGCAGAATGAAGAATTGCTCGAAGGGATTAGAAGACTGCAACAGCTGCATGAAGTTTATTCGCGATATAATCTGACAGACATCTCCACTGTTCTACCCATTATTCCAGGCGGTAGTGACGCTAAAGATTTGGAATACGATGACGACTTTGAAGATCCAGATACAACGATCGACTTTGCCGATGGAGTCGATGCGGACGTTTTGGCCTCACGACGACGCCTCTACCAGTCGACTCTTCCTACCATGGTGGAAACTACGAAAGCACCAACAAAGTCGCTTGGTACCCGGAGAAGCGATAGTGAATCATTAGCGTTGACATCCAAGGTCACACCCGGTGGCGCCGTAAAGTCTGCGTTGAACAGATTCTTCAACCGAGGTGGCCGAGGTGAATACGATCCCTACGTGGTAGATCTTGGAATGTTTAGTGAAGGGAGACCAAGACTTGAACCGGGAGTCAACGGTGTCGTTATCCCCGTTTTCGACGAACAGCTATGTACAGTTATCGCATATTCCCTATCGTCGCATGAGTATGCTAATCAATTCCAAGGTTACTCCAAACTGGAGAGCAATGGAACCGAGACTACTCCTGGAACGATGTTGGAGCCACCTGGCGGAGCAGCGTCACACGAGCCAGGGCCGATCTTGGGAGAAACAAAGGACCAACATCAAAATTCTCGGACGCAGTCTGCGCCGGCGACTGGAAGCACAGGTCAACAGGACAAACCTGGAATTGAGCGACGAATGCTCGTCCGGAACAAGTCTCATATCAAACACACCTTTCGAGATTTTGATGAAAAGGGTCAGAACCTATGCAAGTTTGTCTGCACGACCTATTGGGCGACTCAGTTCCAGGCAGTCCGAGAAGCATTCTTGTCTCCTAACGGTGTCAAGGGTGCCGAGTCGAATTCTTCCTCTGTCGGCGAAGGACTTGGAATTGAGCAGGCCTATGTCCAGTCTCTTTCTTCGGCATTTAATTGGGCGGCTAGTGGAGGCAAGAGTGGAGCAAGCTTTGCTCGAACAGCGGATGATCGATTTGTCATCAAGTTCATATCGCGTACGGAGCTACAGATGTTCCTGGAAAGTGCACCTGCGTATTTTGAATACCTGAGCAAGGCCTTCTTTCATGGCCTGCCGACTGTTCTCTGCAAGATTGTAGGAGTCTACCAGATAGGCTATCACAATCGATTGACTGGCAAGAGAAGTATGGAACAGGTCGCCGTCATGCAAAACATCTTCTACAACAAGAAGATTTCCCGAACGTTTGATCTCAAGGGCTCCCTACGGGGTCGTTTCGCGGCTCATATTCAAACAGCGAAGGACGACAGCAGTGTTGATACGCCACATCGAGGCCCTGACGTATATTCGTCAGAAAGGAAGCATGGACGAGCAAATGGATCAGAGATGGACGACGAAGTTGATTCAAACCATCAAAATGACGGCTCTCGCGCATCGAGCAAGAAGGAATCAGGTACTCTCCTCGATGGTGATTTTCTTGAGTTCACAATAGGTCGACCGATGCCCATGAATGATCGGGCCAAGGCAGTATTCCATATGAGTATCTTGAATGATACTCTCTTTCTGTCCATCATCAACGTTTTGGACTACTCGATTCTGGTCGGAGTTGACGAGGAACGCAAGGAGCTCGTCGTGGGCATTATTGACTTCATGCGTCAGTATGATATTTTGAAACAGATGGAACGTGTCGGAAAGAGTCTTCCTATGGTAGTTGGGAGCGAAGCCCCGACGATTATTCAACCTCCTCTGTATAAAGCTCGATTTACGAATGCCATGGAACGATACTTCATGACGGTACCGAGCAAATGGACGACCATCTAAGGCCAGCAAAGCGTTGCCTTGGTATTGACTGATTTTTGATTGGAGCTAGCCGAGGCTGGTTGAATTGCAATCATGGGGCTTACTGATAGTTCGAACCTAATGTAACAAGTAAAGACGAATTTCAAGGTTTCCTCTGTTTTATCGTGTACATCGACCAACCGGTATGATAACGTCAGGACAACCAAGTTGGATGGTCATATCTTCTTTACGTACGTAAATGAGTACGTATACCAGCCTCATCTCGGCCAAGTCGACCACGCACGAATTTTAACCTCCGAAGTTCCAAGACGGAAGATTTCCATCAACCAGACGAGATCATTTTGTTTACCTGAACAGGTAGAGCCGCAAGTATTTCAATCTAACATGCACATTCTTCAGAAGAAACTTGCAATGATTGTTGCTGCATTCGTCTTTTTCTTGCGGGAGACGACTGCCTTTGTGGGTCCTCGTGTACCGTCATTATGGACTTCTTCCTCCTCCTCCACTCTGGTATCGTTGTCATCATCAGCTCCTCAGATATTGGAGTTTGTAGAACCGAAGACGGGGGTACAAGTCATTCTTGTTGGATCGATGCATTACAATCCGACCTCGGTACAACTTGCGAGGGAGACGATTGAAGGATTGGGGATGTCGGACCGTCTAGGATCCGTCATTATTGAAGCATGTGATATCCGTTGGAATAAGACTGCGGAATTATATGCTGAGAAACCATTCTTGAAAAAGATTTTAAGTAATGAAATGCGTGTTGCATGTGATACTGCAATGGGATTCCAACGTCCCGTCATATTAGGTGATCAACGGATTAATGTCACCGTCGATGCATTGAAGGCATCCTTGAAACAAACTGTGAAGGATATCTTAACACCTCCGACGGGATGGTCACGATTCTATGACGAAGTCCGTCTTGCATGGGATGAGACTGTCCCCTTTGGTGGTGAAGGATATTTGAATGCCATGGCATTCTTCGATCCAAGATTATTACTTGTCCTACCAGTATCTCTTATCAAGTATCCATTATCCTACCTTGTCCGTGATCCGGTACCGACGACGGTCATCTTGACATTACTGGGAGTATTATCCTTCTTTGATGATCCAACCTCGATGGAATCTCTCCTATCTAGTAGTGAGGAATCGACTATTCCCATTTCAGATTGGTTCCTATCCTTTGGTTTGGCAGCCTTAGAAACTGCCATCTTTGCACGATTATTATTAAAACCTTTATTGGCCGAACGGAATGAAATATTGGCACAAAGTATCCTTGATCAATGTCGTATGTATGCCTCCACCAACCAAAACAACAATGGCAACAACAACAACAACAACAATGACGGCAGCAACAGCAAAAACGACAACAAGAACAACAAAGACTCGCAGTGGATGACATCATTTCAAAATCCAATCAGTGATTGGTTGGGTTCTTCCTTTTTTAGTAGGAGTAAAGTTTCTCAGTCAACGAATCTAGTCGATGATGAAAGTCCTGGCGACATGACGACCATTATGTATGTTCCAGGAAGTTCTTTTATTCGGCCAACCGATGGTCCTGACAAGGTCGTTGTGGCTGTTCTAGGAATGGCACATTGCAATGGAATCAAACGTCTACTGACGACTACTAGTGAAGGATCTGAGGCCGAGTGAATGTCCCCCAAAAAAGACAATGTTCCTACTAGAGATATCGGGATTCTATTCATTTCATTTCAATTTGCACAATTTATATTGACAACGAACGATCCAATCTGAAGAGTCGTTCACGTACTGTTTCCACCATCACACAAAGAAGTTTAAAAAAACACACACAATTAGACATTGATGGATCCAACCTTGGTGGAAATGAGTGGTGTACTCTCTGTTGGATTCTCCCCGGCCCCGTCACCACCTCCTTCTTCCTCATCGACCAAGATCAAATCATGGTCATCTCCATCAAGTGGCGATTGATTTGCCAAGAATTCCTCGGGGGTACACAATTCATCATCATTGATACGTTTCACTACCCCAACGCGTGAACATGATTGCTCTGTATCCATCATCATAATCGCAACTGTCGCGACACAGAAGCCTAGGGTCAGAGTCACTGGCAAGCCTCTAAATATGGAGGAAAAAAGCAAAATGTGAGAATCCAAACGAAAGATCTTCCTATCCACCCTCATCCATTCATTGCATGGAACGTACAGAGTCTCCCAGAAAAACAAGGAAATCGCAGCCTGGCTGAATACGCTGAGCGCAACGACGAAAAGTCCGACAACCGCCAAGGTCAAGGAGGGTTCAAAGAAGTATGCCATTGCTGCCGTAGTCAATGCCGCATTGTATCCGGCGACTCCCCCATTTAACATGATCGCTGGCATTCCAAAGGACCATCCAAGGAATGTCGCAACAATACTACCGGCCAGGAGTGATCCAGCCAAGATGCGACTGCAGAAAAGAGTACCACCGAGAATCAGTAGTCCACTAAATGCGCCTTCCACCAAGAATATTTTGGAAAGTCCGTTGAAGACGCCAAGGAGAACATTGGTTTCAATCGCTGCTGTCGCTTCTGCAGTTGCAGTAACCGCGACAAGGGATCGGTCCCAGAACAAAGCGGCAATCAGAAAGGCCAACATGACAATATTGTATGGGATCAATAGGATTGGGATTCCCGGTGATCCGTCTGCCCCCTTAAATACCGCGGATCCTTGACAGTGCAGATGGACCAACAGGGTAATTGGAGGGAGGAAGAACGTAGCAAGGATGAGAGATCCGAACCAACCCAAAAAGGGATTCTCAAAAGTGAGAAAGACGGAAGCTCCTGCTCCGACTAAAACGGCATTGACACCCAGACTTCCCGTCCGAAGATCATCGTCCGAAATGACTCCAAGATAGATGGCACAGTATGATAGGGAGAGGACACTAGCAAGAGAGGAGAATGCCGTCGATGGGGATCCACAAAGCATGGCAAGTAAGATGAAACCACCAGTGACTGGGTTATCACAAAACGTTACCCTCCCAAAGGAACGTAAACAGGCTTCGGCGAGGATGACATGAGGACGTGATTCGTCTTCGGCAAAGAGACCTAGTGCTCGTCCCATGTAACAACTCTTATACGTCGTATGGACCTCATTCGCCTTTTCAACATGGGGCAGGACGTGTTTCTGATAACTTTCGATACTCTTGGTGGAGATTGTATCAATCGTCGCCTTCGTCCCGATCTTGACAGTCTCAACCGCTGGAAGGACATGTTCATCAATAGCACGCTTGGAGTTGGCGGGGAGATCAATGAGAACTTGTTTGGATGTTTCAAAACCTTGGACTGTCCCCTTTTTGACTGTTTCAATGCCCTCGACGGTTCCCTTTTTGACCGTTTCAAACCCTTCCACAGTCCCCCGTTTGACTTGTTCAAAATTGACTACGGTACCCTTTTTGAATTCTTCTAAACCAGGAACGACCTTTTCATCCATTAAGGATCGTGTCGAGGTGGAAAAGGTTTGCCAATTCTTCGTGACCTGGTCGAAATGGGGGCGAAGATTTTCCTGGGCCTTATCCCAATGGGGTTGGACATGTTTCCCCACATGTTCATCGACGACAGTCCTTGCCTTCCCAACATGTGGCATGACATGTTCATCCATCGCACCTTGAAACTTTTTCACATTTTCATCCAAACCACGTAAGATGGTCTGTACGAAGGGATCTTGAGTCGATTCGGATGGGACTAAACGTCCTAATTCTTGAATGATATGAACTTCCTTCTTGAGATCCTTCGTCGATGATGACGCCACCAACCCTCCTGGTAAGGAATCTTCTGAATCGGCAGTCGTCGTTTCGTCTAAGGACGACGCTGATACCACGAGATTCTTCACTGGTGATAACTTTTCCGATTCTTCAGGTGTCAATGGAATCCAATCTTCCTTCTTTTCAGTTGGACTGGTAGATGAGGTCTCTGTTGACATTTCTTGGTTTTGATGGTATTTTCGTTCCCTTTGACTCGTTGTCGCACTTTGAATGCGATTGCTTTTTCCCTAAGTATACCAGAAAGAAGAAGATAGGAAGAAAGAAGAGAAGTGGGGCTGCGGTACGAGCGAAGGCACTTTCTTTCGCAACACTTCACATCCACCACCCAGCAGCTGGTGGTGTATCTATTGGGTTCTGGGAAACCAAGGGAAACAATGCTGTATGTCCGGCGGTATCGTTCGACGGTTACGATTTTACTATGTAAATTTCAAACCACTTGCATACCGAATTTGGCTGGGCGGGCTCGAAGAAAAGCGTTCTGAAACGTCCGTCCAATCAAAATCCAGCTGTTCCTGTTCCATTAGTCATCGTAGTCGTTTCTGGAGTGGAGGACTCGTATCATATGTACGAAAGGTTCGGACAGTTGCTGTGTGGCGTGTGACTCTGGAGAGGAGGAGGAGGCAAACATGGGTGCTTTTGTCACGGTCAAGTACTGTACTCAGTTCCACCCCACACTTGTTTGGGTGTCGAAGAGTGGAGGAAAACACTCCTCGGACCGACGACTGCCGTGATATCGACAGATATGAGTGAAGAGGAATCCAAGATCATCATATCGCGTTAGGAGGGAAGAGTCGTGGATTATCTCTCCTTTGTCATCCACTGTATTGTTGATTGCTGTAGACATGCAGAAATGAGATGATGATCATCAATGACACGTTTGAATGTGGATTGAATGTTTCCACGGCAAAATTGAATGTGGGATTGACTTTCCCACGACAAAATGACGGGATGGATAGTGTGGATATCGTGGAATACTGCAAGAACTTCACACTCTTGGGGACCCAATCTTTTGCGTGCGGATCGCATAATCTCGTCCCTCCCCCCCTCCCCATTATCATCGTCGTTTTTTTAAAATCATTTCGCTTTGTTTCGACAGTATGGAGACGTTTAAACAGAATATTGGGAAGGCTATAGTACAAATGCAGGGGGTTTTAGACGCCAGGCAAAAGACACTCGATGATCGAGAGAAGGCACTTGATGAAAAGGAGGAATCCTTTCAGAAACGTTGTCGCCTGTTTGAAGAAAGTCATCCCAAATCAGGGAAAGAGACTGACTTCTTGCAACTCAATATCGGTGGATCCTCCAGAATCACTGTACTCCGAAGTACCTTGACACATTATGAAGGTTCCGGACTTGCCTCTTTGTTTTGTGGACGGTGCGATGATTCCATTCCTAAAGACAAGGAGGGAAACTTTCTACTGGACCATGATCCAGAGGTCTTCTTGAAGCTTATCAACTTTCTTCGTATGGTCGATAAGACTAAGCGAACCGATGTGTCTGTACCCACACCGAAACCGACGGCCGAGTTGGGTTGGCTACTGGAATACTATGGTCTGACCTTCCATGTCTACCCACAAGGCTGGTGGAACATCTCTAATCATGCCTCCCAACAAAACTTGTGGAACTTCTCGAATCAGAATGGGATCGGTGTCGTGGCAAAGTCTTCCAGCTTGAATGAACCCACCATTCTTCGCAACGACACTATAAACAGTACAAGCTTTGTCCTTGACTTGGATCCTCGAAAAGAACGCAAGCCAGCCATTTGTGCCTCCATGACAATCGTTTTCAAGGCAGGTGTCAATGGTAGCATCCAGTGGTACAGACAAGATCACCAACAGGATCCATTTGTGCGCAATCGCCGTCACGGAGACCTATACCAGCAAATTCGCTGCGTTGATCAAATGCGCGTCAGCCAAAGCGAAGCAGATCAAGTTGTCAAGATGAAATGCACCTACAATTCCGTCAAGAGTGTTTACGTGTACAAAATAGATGCCCATGTCA
>Ga0194115_10006489_pt1 | contig 11842 bp, 3 predicted proteins | sample TA2MahsurfametaG_3_FD_148656 | JGI IMG/M metagenome (GOLD analysis project Ga0194115, IMG submission 148656) | Freshwater microbial communities from Lake Tanganyika, Tanzania - TA2015002 Mahale S4 surface | ecosystem: Environmental > Aquatic > Freshwater > Lake | place: Tanzania: Lake Tanganyika... | reverse complement strand
TGGTGCAAAATAACCGACGTTGCTGTCGCTATTTGCGCTTTGCTTAGTGAAGTCATCAAGATAATTAATTGCCGCAATTATCTTTCGTGTCTCTTCTGTCTTTTCGGCTGAGTCTGGCTGCTTGTCCAATTCCTCAAGTCTGTCAATCATTTGCTTGATTATTTGTCCGCTTCTTGAGGTTTCTTTGCTTAGGTCTGGAAGTCCCTTCTTTGCCATTTCGACAAATTCGCCTGGTGTCATTTTTGAAATGACTTCGCGACCACCAACAATTTTCTCTTGTTCGATAATTGCATTGGTTAGATTTCGCATTACCTGAATTTCTCTCTTCAATTCATTGGCATCAACAATGTCAGCACTTGGCGGCAAAAGACCAATAATTGAGTGCCTGTCGTTGGGACCGCCATCAAAACCGCCCCACGCAGTAGTACCAGCAATTCTGAAATATTCACCTATTCCAACAGCCCTACCTCCACGACCAGGAATAAAACGACCAGGGCTGGTCAAGAATTGTTCAACGTAAGTTTCGCTGTTGACCGTTTCGGCTCCAGTTCCGCGAATGATTGGTTGCCACCCAGCAGCAATAAGCGTTCTAATTTGGTCTTCGTCGACCAAAATTGGTTCATCGGAGAATCCACTGTTTTCCCACAAGTCGTAGAGAAGTTTGTCGTAGTCTCTTTGGGAAAGTTTCTTTCTTTCTTTTGCCGCAGTCTTGTCGCCACTCAAAATCGCCAACATGTTTATGTACTGTGGAGTTATCGTCACAATACCTTTATTATCAACTGCAATTGGCGTAAGTTCTTTCTTTCTGGCGGCCAAATCTCCTGATAGCGCATCTGCATCTTTTGTCTTTGTGAATCTGGCAATCATTTTTCGCTTCAAAGCCTGGAATCGCAGTTTTCGTTGTGCTACCTGCAACTTCGGGTCAATAACTTGACCAGTCCTAAATGCGCCACGGTTCAATCGTCGACTTCGTGCGAGCGCTCGCGCTTCGCGACGTGGGTTGGTGCGCAAAATTCTCTTGCCAGCGGCGAGTTTTACGCCTTTGCCAAGTTCTTGGTCTGATGCCACGTCCTTGGGCAGCAACTTTTCGTATCCGCCCCCTGCCCGCGCGATGCTTGACGGATTTTTTGTAAAATTCGTATCTGGTTTTCCAACTTCCTTGGCGACCAATTTCTTCACTTCCGCACTAAGGTGCTCAAGTCGTGAAAAATCCTTGTCGTCCTCCATATTCAAAATCGTCAACATGTTGTCGAGCATTTTTTGGACTTTCAAAAATTCCGACCTTAATTTGAGGTTTCCGTCCTCATCGACAATCAATTCCCCAGTCGCCTTGTCTCTTTCGAACATTGACATACTGCCAGCATTGACCGCATCGACCAGGCGAAGTGTCATTTCTTCAACATCCTCTCTGGTCACTGGAGAGTCCGCTGGTCTCGGAGCGTAGCGTCCGCCCGTGCCCTTGGCCCTTTGTCTGGCGGCTCGAATACTTTGTTTCTTTGCGCCACGAGCCTGTGCTTCCCAATATTCCTCAAATGTTTCTTTTAGTTTCTTGGTCAACTCTTCTTTTGCTTTGCCTACAGCACCTTCGACTTTGGCCTTCTCTTCATCGGATAGCGAATCAAAGTACTGACCGTCGCCGTCGTTGTCTTCTCTTCCCAGGCGACCTTCAAGTTCGGTGAAATTTAGCCGCCTATTTTCAAACCCAGCAGAAACGGGCGTTCTTGCCGCACTACTTGCGCTACGCGCACCCCGTGGTGACGCGGCCCTAGAAACATTTGTTTTTGACATTCTTGTAGAAAGAGAATCGTCCACCGCACGGCGCGTAGACCTGCTTTGCGCGCCACGCATGTCTCCCTGAATTGCATTAATCAAGTCAAGAATTTCAATCCTCTGGTCTTCGTCAAGTGGGATAAGGGCGTCTGGGCCCTTAATTTGGTCTAGAACTTGAAGCACCATTGCTGCTTCTTTATCCGTGATTTTTTCTCCAGCCTTAAGTTTGACAATGGAAACTATCGCATCTTCTACGTCGCTGTCTGTTGGCACATAGTCCTTGGGGACGAAATTCCATCGTGAAAAACCGCCAGTTTGTGATGAAGAGCGCGCACCCCTACCGTCTGGGTCCTTCTTGCCAGAACCCCCCTTGCCCGAACCCTTCTTGATGATGTCTTCGAATTGCTTATACAAATCAAGCAACATGACGCGCTCGTCTTCGTTAATATCAACGTTTGCGTCGGGAGCCATGAGTAGTTCCATTCGCGCTGCAACAAGCGTTGCCTCCTCCTCTGATACTGGCTCGCCCCTACGTGCTTTGGCGATAATCATGATTGCGTCATTGATGTCATCGCCAGGGCCATCATTGGGGCCCGAACTAGAGCGTAGACCACGGTCACCACGACCACTATCGTCATCGTCATCTGGTCGTTGACCCATACCGCCCAATATGTCGCGAAGCGCGTTTCTCATAAAGTCATCAAGCATCAAACTGAACGTCACCCTGTCGTCACGGTTGACATCAGGGCTATGCAATATGCTTTTTACTGAGCCGAAGAGAAACTGCATGTCGCTACTACTAATTCTTTGACCAGTCGCAAGTTGCAATTGCATTCTAGAAAGTCTGGCCAAGTTTCTGTCGAGGTCATCCCCACTACCAAACATGTCGCCTGGATTTTGCATCAATCCGAAAACTGTCTGAGACAAAATCATTCTCCGTCGAGTAAGTTTGCCTTGTCTTATTTGCTGAGCAAAACGAGTATCTACTTCATAGTCGTCCATTGAGCGCGAAAGGTCTGATTCTGAGCGTGCGCCACGCTCCCTGCTGGCTTTCCGCTTTTTTTCATCGGCCAAAAATTGTCTAAACACTGCTTCTCTTTGCAACTCGGCTTCGTCAAGGCTTATTTCACCGTTGGCAAGTTGACGCTGTATCCGCTCCAGGTCTTGCTGAAAGAAATTTCTATATTTTTGTTCTTCACTGCGGCGTCGCGACTCGTCTACGTAACCACCAGGACGCGGCCTGAATGGCGGAGGTTCAGTTGGCTCAATATCTTCTGGTTCCCTGTAGCGAGACCGTGACTGCGCACCTCTTTCGTTTTCAATTTCTGCTTCCCGTTCGCGGACCTGTCGACCACTAACTGGCGGTCCATCGCCTGTGTCATAAGCATCTCTTGCCTCGTCGTATCCGTCGTCGCCGTAATCGTCATCATCATCGTCGTCGTAGCGGCGGCGTCTGCCACTTGATGACCGCGCACCTCTGCCGCCGTCAATAATTTTGTCGAGTGTGCGAATAAAATCCATGAGTTGCACTCGTTCGTCTTCATTAATATCAATGTTGGAGTCTGGCTCCATGATTAGTTGCAACCTTGTTCGCGCATTAATTGCTTCAGCACGCGAAATATTTTCACCGCGCTTTGCTTTCAAAACGGTTGCTATTGCGTCTTCAAGGTCACTGCCCAATGGACCATCTGGTGGGTTTGATTCAGACCGCGCGCCACGCTGGTTATTCCCCCTACGTCTTGTCGCATTTTCTATTGCCCGACTTACACTTCTGCTTGAAGCGCCCCTAAGTGGGTCTACCTGCTCAGTGTCTGGTTTGCCTGGTGCTGTGCGGCGAGTATCGATTCGCCGAGTGCGCGAGTCAATTTGCCTCTGCATTACTTTTCTTAGTTCCCTCATCGTCCCCTTGAGGGGTGAGTTTTCCCCAGAGTCATTCAACAAATCACTTATCGCTTCATTCATGTATAAAAGTTCGTTGAGACTTAAATCTGCGCCATCTCCATTAAAGGGGCCAGCGGCGAGAAGTTTTATTCTTGCACCGTTTAATTCTCGTGCGGCTTCACTATCCGTAACTGGCTTGCCCATCAACTGCGAGCGACCAAGGTCGGAATACAAATACCTATTAATTGTTGCGTCAAGCGCTGGGCCATACTTGGCCTTAAATCCTCTAGATGCCTCGTATTGTTTTATGCTTTCTGGATTGTCAACGTCAAGTTTCTTGAAAGCATATGCCGCCATTGCTTCGAGGACATTTGCTCTATGGGCGTAAACACTGGCGCTAACCCCAGGGGCACCTCCACTTTCCAGTGCTCTTAGCGCAGAAGCGGCGTCTGCATCAAGGCCACCGTTTATTGCCGCCAAATAATTTTCGAGAGGCTTTGTTTGTTCCACACTCATTCGCAGCCCCATGCGTTCAATAGTTTCTGCGATTGCCTCTTTTATCATCTTTCTTTGCTCGGGAACAGTTTGATTTTCGTTGAAGTCCATTGCCGACAATGTGGAAATAACACCAGCAACGAGTTCAGTGGTTTCGTTTGGTTGGTTCCCGTCAACACCGTCCATTTGCTGAGCGCGTAACAATGCTCCATCAAAATCGTCGCCTTGTCCGACCCCTGCAAAGTCTTTAACGGACGCAGAAAAGCCCAACCCATCGAATCCATCAGGAAGTTTTGAGCGTGAGGCAGCGCTTCTATCTGTTTGTCTCAAGCGTGAACGCTCTTCTCCTCTGGTGCCCCTTGGTTTCCTTATCTTGCCTTCGCGCAAACGAATCATTGGTGCGCGTGAAACTCTTGAATCGTCTGGGAACTCCCTTGACCTAGAAGCAGCAGACCGACCCTCGCTTCCCTTTCTCAAGCGTGCGCGCTCCTCACCCCTTGTTCCTTTTGGTTTTCTTAGAGGGCCAGATATGCGCTTGTCCATGGGCGTTTTGGATTTACGAACACGGTCTTGCAAATTCCAAGTTCTACTTGAGCCGCGCTTTTCTCTGTCGCCACTACTCGAACGAGCGCCCCTATCGCTGTCTTTTTCTTTTCCGATGTTTTCCCTTGACTTCAATTCATCAATTAAGTCATCAATGCGACTGTCATTGGCGTATTTGCGTTTATTTTTTTCGTCATTTAGTTTTGACATCACCAGTTTGTTTTCCGCTGGTGTCAGCCTGCTCCCTCTTTTTGCCTTTTCAAAGCCTTTTTCTAGTTCTGGGTTTTCATTTGGTTCGAGACTGGTGGTTATCTCATTAATAATGTCACTGAATGACGATGAGCGACGAGATGCTGCGCCTCTGTCATTGCCGCCACTTGGCTTTCGGCCATTGGCTTTTTCCAGTCGCCTAATCATTGTGTCGGCTGTTCCGTCAACACTTGCGCGACGTGCTGTCTCATACGGAACACCAGGAAATTCTTCGACACGACCGTCTCTGTAGTAAACGACCGTATCCCCGTTGTCGAGGTCGTATGTAATGCGAGAGGCCAATTTTGAACCTCTTGTATCAATCAGTCCAAGTCTTTTACGTCTTAGTCTTGGACCGCTACCGTCATCTGTTCCGTCATATGGTGGAACGGAGGCCGCCATTGAGCGCGCTCCTCGTCTTGCGGTTGTCCTTGCCCCATCGGTGAATCGCGTTGGGTCTGGCATTTCGCGCCACGTTCCATCGAAAATCATTCCGTCGCCGTCTATGTCGCGGCGTGTACGTGGGTCTAGGTCTCCCGAAATGAATCTTTGAGCAAGGCCACGTGCTCGACTTCTGCCACGATTTGGCGTGAGCGCTCTGCCAGCAGCCCCCAGAGACCTACCAATTGCATACCCAAGACGGCCCTTTGTAAAAACATCCACAATTTCTTTGGTCGATTGCCCAACAATATCGCGCTTAATCACCAAACCGCCAGAGTTTTGAATAATCTGCTTATTGATGCTGTAATTTATTCGTTGACCGAATTTTCTTTCTGCCCCAGTGGACATATTGGCCTGAATAACGTGTCGGGCAGCATGCTGTGATGCCCTGTTGGGTTTTGCATTAAATAAATTTGTTTCATTATTGAACGCCAATTGGTGTGTTCTGACCTTAAATGCAATCTCACCTTGAATAACAGATTGCTTAAAATTTCTTACCTTGAACTTTAGGGCCACGTTTTTTGCGCGAGGTTCGATTGGCAATGGCTTGTCAGCCAATGATGGGTACTTGGACACGTTGGCGATACTTTGAGACTCAATCGCAAACGACAGCGTCTTGGAGTTTATTGTTGCTTCGCCAGCCAGGGCAGCGTCTGCGGAACTTAGAATAATTTTCTTCATCATCTCGTCTGACATACCAGCAAATTCACCAACAGAAACACCGATGGGAAGTTGGTCAAGAGATGCATTGTTTGCGTTTGCCCACTGGGCCCATTCAATGCCTTTGTCTGACCATCCGTAGAACTTAATGGAGCCAGTCGATTTCACCGCTACGCCAAAGTTGACCCCGCGAACAACATTTTTAAGGATTGCGTACTGTCTCATGTTTTGCCAGACATTAGTTGTGATAGTGATTCATTTTGCTGAGTGAGCGATTGAAGTCTTGTCTCGTACAGGGTTTGGATGATGTTTAAATGGATTTTCTCTCCAGCGGTGAGTTTTCCATCTCCGTAAAGCCTTGACTTAAAGTTGCCAAAGTTAAACGACCTTGCGCGCTCAATAAGTGTAGCAATAAATTTCAAATATTGGGCCCTCTGTTGTTCCTTGAGTTCTTGAAAGTGCTTCAGGTATAGGGAATTTTCATCCGATGCGAGTAATCGCCCTAGGGAAAGTTTGGTTCTTTCCGTTATGGATATCTTTGACAAATCGGTCAATCCAGCGCCCTGATTCTGCAATGGGACAATCTTGTTTTTTCCACCCAATGCAACAATATCCACGGACCCAGGATTTCTATTTCTTGTGTCTGTCAAGATGTCAGAAATCATCAGTCTTGCAACTTCTGTGAATGGGGCAGCGGAAAACGATGCATCTGCGTCAGTTTTGCCACCCTTCACGGCGGTTTCGGAATCTTCAATCACATACTTTCGATTGTCGCCGAGACCAAGAAACGCAATATTGGGTGCCTCAACGCCAAGATGCTGCTGGACTTCGGAAGCGTAGCGTTGCGCCAGTGCCTCAAACTTTGCCGAAGGTGATTGTTCGACATACTTGTCGCCGTTCGGCATGGTCAACATGAGGCGATTTTTGCCGATTGTATCTCTCTTGATTTGCGACATTTTAGTTAGTGACTGCTGCAATATGTCTGGGGAAATCTTGGAAAGCGAGCCGCCGCGATTGATGTGGGCGATTGCGGCGGCAACAGTTGTTATCATGCCACCAAGAGATTGCGCAGTCTGCTGTTCGCGTGGTGTGGGTGCTGCCTCTTCGGTTTCCACAGCCTGACCACTGCCCTTCTTGGTGCGCTTGCGAAACGCCATTTCGGTCCATCGCTGTTTTCCATTTTTTCCAATTCCATTAGGATTACTGATTCCAGAGAATGATTCCGAATAAGAAATTCCTTCTCCAGTTTCTTGCGCTACCATTTTCAATCTTGACGATGGGTCATTTGAATTACTTGACTGAATCGCCGTATTTACGGTTCTGCCCAATTTTCTTCTTTCCCCAATACTCAATTGTCGTCGCTTTTCTAGCGTGAGAACAGAGCCCCCTGGAAGGACGTACTTAAGACTTTGTACTCCCGTGTTTGACAAAAGACCCAATTCATCCTGCCCTATCTGGTCTGGACTAGAAGCGCTCATCATGTATGTAGCGCCCTCCATGTCTCTATTGTCTGGAATGGTTCGTAGAACGGACGGTGGAACAACTGGTTCCAAAACAAAGCCATCCCTGCGGACCATTCTGGTTGTAGGGGTATCGACAGAACCCAATGGTTTTACGAGTTTCTTGACTTCAGCCAATGCTTTTTGCGGATTGGAAACAGTTACCTTTGGAATCTGCGGCTCCCGTGATATGCCTTGTTGCCCTGGCATCTGTCCAGCACCAAGTGGTGTCGCCGTGGTGTTTACATTTGGAGATTCTTGCCTGATTGTTCTAGCAAGTAAAGAGATTGCAGCACCAAGTGGTCCAGGAATCGCAAACAATTTTTGACCGCACGTAGAAAATCTGTTGTCCGTAAATCTTCCGCCGTATTGATAGCCCTCAGGACATCTTGAATAACCGTCACCACCCCTACGCATACCTGGCAGACCTGGCAATCCTGGCGTCAGCATTCTTGTTAATGATGACCTAATTGGACTTCTAATCATGCTCAGGTTTCCAGGAGTGAGCGCGGAACCAACGGCTTGAACGCCCTGAAGAATCGCACTGTTTGAAGCAACGGTGCCAATTCTCTTAAATTCAATGTCTCTGCCCCTACCGCTTCGCTTAACTAATGCTTTAAACGAAATTAGTTCGCGACGGGATGCCGAATAGTTTTTGAACACCATATTGGGGGCTGTGTCAAAATTACGAAATACGACCCTGGTTTTTACAATTTCAACATCAGGGCAGCACAAACTTTTCTGCCTGATTTTTTTGATTTCTGAAATCATATTTTTATTGGCCATATCTATCCACAACACTTTATGCCGTCGTATGGCGCCGTCATGGGAAGTCCATTGACATCTTCACCTTCGATTTCCCAATTGTTATCATCTCTAAGGTATTTTACGAACTCAGGTTCCATAACAAGAAAATCGCTTAGCACTTTTGATGCATGTGCAACGTCACTGGCTGTCACAACGTTGAGTTCGTCTGTTTTCTGACGCCAAATATCATTTGAATAAAAATCATCTTGAATTTCGGTAAAGTCTTCACTTTTGCCCAGTGCTCGTGTCTTGCCAACGTTTTTGGACAACTTTTTGGGAGCACGAATTACGCCGCGCAAATGCCTTGCAAACTGCGCGTTGGTCCAATTTCTTTTTTTGAGTTTCCCCTTGCAGTTTTTCATCCCAGGATGGTGACAACCCTCGTTGGGCCAGAGTCCTGTCGTTTCGTGGTGCAGCCAGGCGCAGATGTTATTCAACGGATACAGTTCTGGATGGTCTGCAAGAATTATTCTGCAACGCGTAAACCCACCAGGCTTACGCATTATTGGCCGCCAATATCGTAAAAGCCTTTCCAAATTTCCCCTTCTTGGGCCATAGCCGCGAAGAATGTCGCCAGTAATTCGTTCTTGCGGAAGGTCAAATATGACATCCTGTGGCGCCTTGATGTAATAGAACTCTTCGTTATCTTGCATTTTCTGCTCTTAAATCTCGTTGAATTCGCTTTATCTTTCGGGTCGGCCCTGTTGCCCATGAATCCATCATTTGCGGTGACATAACTTGTGTATTTCTTGCAAGTTTGAAGTCTGTTGCTCGATTGTGAAAGATAAGCATTTTTTGTTTTCTCTTCAATACGTCATCATTAATAATGACGCTAGACAACAGGCCTTGTTCAACTGGTATCGCTTTGTCTACAAACATAGAATACCAGTGAATGGGGGTTGTTGATTGATGCCCCCGCCATAGATATTTGTGAAATTCCGTATTTAGAATTTTCGTCATGCTCGGGTTGGCGTCAACGAATTCCCAGAAATTAGTTACAGTGCCATGACCAAGGGGATTAACAATCACGCAGTCGTTTTTTTGTTCCCACGCATCAGCAACAAAATAGACTTTGCTGTTTTGATTTTTTCCTACAAGTATTGATTTCATAAATGCCTTTATTTGTAGAGGTCACTGCGTTTTGGGCGCCGCCTAGGCTGGGGCGCTCGCCTTGATTCTGGCTCTGGTTTGCCAAACAGTCGACGAGCGAGTCTTCGACCAATTGTAACAGATTCGTCTTGTGTTTGTTGTTGTCTGACTGTATTCCCGTATGACGCTACGGATATCGGGGTATCAAAATATTCATATGTTCCCACAATATTTCCCCGTGCGTCAAAATAATAACCACCCTCAGCGGCTTCGATTAGGCCTTCTTTTCCACGAGGCACGTTGTATTTGCCAATAACGTTGCCAGTGGAGTCGTGCAATCTTCCATTCTTGGCATGGCCATCAATATTTGGTAGCCAAAAAGCATTTGGACCAAATTCGCTGTCATGGTCAACATCAATATCTCTAAGGTCAATACCTTTTGCTGGTCGGAAATTTGGATTTCCCCTATTCAGCATGGCATTTAGTCTTGCCGCTGATGCCCTTTCTTGAGCAGAAACTGTCTGATTTCTTGGCATATCGATTCCGCCAGCCCGAATCCAATTTTCTTCTATTCGTGTCATTTCATCAATGAGCAAATCACGCTCATATGCGCTGATTTGATAACCATTTTCAAGACGTTCCAGCATCGCAACCCGCGTAGATGGCTTGTCCATATTCATGCTGTCACTTAGTCGCTTGGCACGCTCTCTTCTTTCGCGTAAAAATTCTTTTACGTCTGGGGGCATGTCGGTAATTTTAAATGTTGTATCGTCTGGATATTCCCCGCGGCTGCTACTCATGGACCGTGCTCCTCTTTCATTTTTTTTCTTATTTTTATTTCGTTTGCGTTCAACGCCTTCAGCAAACAATTTCCCTAGAGGTGACAAATGGCGAGAATGCTTCACCTCTTCGCCGTCAACATTATATTTAGATGCCAATTCCATCATCTCTGTAGCCAGACCAGAACGCTGTCTATCTTCATCTACGGTTACATCCGAAATGGTCATATCATTCGGGTCGTTTAAACCAGCGGGGTCTGCATACCCCTTCTTGGCGAACAAAGCGCCAATGTTCTTACCACTTTCGTCCGCAATCCAAATATTGACATCTTTTTTAGGCGGAACATCAGGGTTCGTGTAATCAATAGTGGAAACCACTCTTGCAGTGACTTTTCTTCCTTTTGAATCATTGAAAGACAGCCTTACTTCGCGTTTTTCTATGTTTTGTTTATTTCTCGGAGTTTTAATATCCGAAATGACAGTTTCTTTTTGAGGGATTGTCCTACTCATCGCGTAGGGCGGCAATTTCCTATTTAGTGCTGTGCGCTGCAAAATTGGCTTAGGGCCGTCATCCCTCAACTCCTGCTGCATGCTAACGGCATCATGACCACGAACGACATTGTTGTGCCGATTTATTTTTTCAGTAATCGTCCTCATGTACTCTTTTGTTTTTGCTTCATCAATCTCTTGCGCCGCATCAACCCCTTTGTCTGCTATGCCGAATTCTTTCGCAAAAATAATTGCCAACGGAAGAATTTCTGAAATGTTTCCATCTATCACTGTCGCACTCATATGATGGTTGTTGTCAAGTACACCATCAAGCCCATCTGCTGCTGCCACCGCTCCGAATCGATGATGTCCATCGATTACGTAACCGTCGCTGGTTACAAAAATTGGTTTTTTGGATGGGTCGAACATTTTGTCTCGCGCGTTATCAATTTCTTCCTGCGAGGCGCCCTGTCTTGTCAATTCCTCTACTTTGTCTAAGCCCTTTTTGTAACTATCAAACATTCCAGCAACTTGCTCACCCTTCATCTCGCCCTGAGTAGACTTAAGTGTGCTTGTGGGAACTTTTTGTACCTCCTCGCCATCGGCTGTGGTCTTTATTTTGTAACCCCGTCGTCTTAGATATTCCTTAAATTCTTCAGAAACATCGACTTCTTGGTCATTTAGAAACTTCGCAAGTTTTTTTTCTGCTTCTTTTATTTGTGACTCTGGGGCGCCAGCCTCCTTTAGTTGTTGTACCTTGCTCTCAAGTTCAGCAACCTGCGCATCAAACTTCTTTTGGGCCTGTGAGCCTGGAACTGGCCTTCCTGATGTTTGCGGCATCGCATTCCTGGGGATGCCCTTGTTGCCAAGGCAAAACGCACTTGCGCCAATTTGGGTAACTTGACATAAGTCAAACACAAAACGTTTGAATTGCGCTTTGCTTACTACACCATCCGTTACTTCAAGTATTTGTTCAATTTCTGCATCTGTTTTACCCTCTTTCTTCAATTTCTCGCGCATTACCGCAGCGGCGTCATTCATTTCCCTTAGTGATGCAACCATTTCGCCAATCTCCTGCATGAACATTGCCGACCCCTCCACGCTTGGCATGTCTACGTCGTAGCCGTTCAATAGTGCCTC
>Ga0194115_10006485_pt1 | contig 11846 bp, 16 predicted proteins | sample TA2MahsurfametaG_3_FD_148656 | JGI IMG/M metagenome (GOLD analysis project Ga0194115, IMG submission 148656) | Freshwater microbial communities from Lake Tanganyika, Tanzania - TA2015002 Mahale S4 surface | ecosystem: Environmental > Aquatic > Freshwater > Lake | place: Tanzania: Lake... | reverse complement strand
ATCCCCCATCACGATAAAAAGTGTCCGCCAAAAAAAAATTAGAAATTCCGCTGGAACAAAACCCATTTGTCGAGTTCGTCAAGCGGTATCGGAAGAACCCGGTTTTGTTTGTGCGGGAGGTGTTGAACACGACGCCTGACCCGTGGCAGGTGGATTTTTTGAATCACATTGCGGGTGGCAACCGGCGCATCAGCGTGCGCAGCGGGCACGGGGTTGGAAAATCGACGGCGGCGGCCTGGGCGATGCTTTGGTATCTCTTCCTCAGGTTCCCGGTGAAGATTGTGGTTACGGCGCCGACGAGCGCGCAGTTGTACGACGCGCTATTTGCGGAGGTGAAGAGGTGGGTAAAGGTATTACCGCCGACGCTGATGGAGCAGCTCGAGGTCAAGCAGGACCGGATTGAGTTGAGGGATGCGGCCAATGAGGGGTTCATATCGGCCAGGACATCGCGCGCGGAGCAGCCCGAGGCGCTCCAGGGCGTGCATAGCGATCATGTGATGCTGGTGGCTGATGAGGCTAGCGGCATACCAGAGCAGGTGTTCGAGGCGGCGGCGGGATCGATGTCGGGGCACAGCGCGGTGACGCTGCTGCTGGGCAACCCGGTGAGGTCTAGCGGGTTCTTTTTTGACACGCACAATCGCCTGGCGGGTGACTGGGTGACGATGAAGGTAAGCTGCGAGGACTCGCCGCGGGTGAGCAAGGCGTACATTGAGGAGATGAAGGCGCGTTACGGTGAGGAGAGTAACGCGTATCGGATTCGCGTCCTGGGGGAGTTTCCGAGGAGCGATGACGACACGGTGATACCGATGGAGTTGCTTGAGATGGCGATGGCGCGCGATGTAACACCCAGCGCGCACGCGCCTGTGGTGTGGGGGTTGGATGTGGCGCGCTTTGGCAGTGACAGGAGCGCGCTGTGCAAGAGGCAGGGTAATGCGGTGCTGGAGCCGATCAAGACCTGGAAGAATCTGGACTTGATGCAGTTGACGGGTGCCGTCGTGGCCGAGTATGAGGTGCTGATGTTGAGCGCACGGCCCCGTGAGATATTGGTTGACAGTATTGGCCTGGGCGCGGGCGTAGTGGATAGGCTGCGGGAGCTGGGCCTACCGGCGCGCGGTATCAATGTGTCGGAGTCCCCGGCGATGGGCACGACATATAGGAACTTGAAGGCTGAGTTATGGCACAAGGCCAAGGCGTGGCTGGAGGCGCGGGACTGCTGGCTGCCCAAGGATGAGGCTTTGGTGGCCGAGCTGGCGACGGTGAGGTACAGCTTTACCAGCAGCGGGAAGATACAGATTGAGGGCAAGGACGAGATAAGGAAGCGGGGCTTGCCGAGTCCTGATCGCGGCGATGCGTTTTGTTTGACCTTTGCGGGTGATGCGGTGATTGGGGCGTATGGTTCGAGCGCGAGCGGCAAGTGGAGCCAGCCTTTACGCAGGAACATTCCTCGGTTAGCATGACGGGTATTAAGGAGTAACCCTATGAAAATGACCAAAGCTGAGAAGAAGATTGGTAAGGTGATGGGCGAATATGGTAAGGGTAAGCTGCATAGCGGGTCCAAAAAGGGGCCGGTGGTGAAGAATCCCAAGCAGGCCATTGCGATTGCTTTGTCCGAGGCCGGTAAATCGAAATCCATGAAGCGAGGCAAGTAATGGCCGAAATGATGGAAAAGGAAGGCGAGGAGATGTCCTGCCCGATGGCGACGCAGGACATTACGCTGAACCTGAAGAATCGCGGCAAGGCTATAGACGCGGCGAACTACGGCCCCGAGAATCCGAACTTGCCCAATACGGGTTACTGGCGCGAGATGGCGAGCCAGTGGGATGTGACGCCGAAAGAGGCGAAGATGTCGCGCTGCGGCAACTGCGCGGCATTCAATCGTGAGCCTGAGATGCTTCAGTGCATTGCCAAGGGACTCGGCCCGGAGGGTGATCCCTGGGCGACCATCGAGGCGGGCGATCTGGGATATTGCGAGATATTTGACTTCAAGTGCTCGTCCTCGCGTACCTGCTCGGCGTGGGTCGCCAAGGAGGAGGACGAGGAGGGCGAAGAGTACGAGGAAAAAGGCGAGGCCGAGATGGAGGGCGAGGAATATGAAGACTAAGCCCAAGTCTAGCGTTAACGCGGCTGGGAACTACACAAAGCCTGGGATGCGCAAGGCGCTGTTCGAGTCCATCAAGGGCAAGGCGGTGCAGGGTACTGCGGCAGGCCAGTGGAGCGCGAGGAAAGCGCAACTGCTTGCCAAGGAGTACAAGGCCAAGGGTGGTGGGTACAAGACATGAAGGCGCCGCAACAGAGCTTGAAGGACTGGGGCGCGCAGAAATGGCGCACAAAGTCGGGTAAGCCGTCAAGTAAGACGGGTGAGCGTTATCTGCCGGCGTCGGCGATTAAGGCTTTGACGCCTGCCGAGTACGCGGCGACGACGCGCGCCAAGCGCGAGGCGACGAAGGCGGGCAAGCAGTTTGCCAAGCAGCCAAAGAAGGTTGTGGCGAAGGTGGCGAGGTACAGATGAAAACACCGGCGTGGCAGCGTAAAGAGGGAAAGAATCCGAAGGGCGGTCTTAATGCCGCTGGCCGCGCCAGCTTGAAAGCTGCTGGTCAGAACATCAAGCCTCCGGTCAAGGCGGGAGACAATCCGCGTCGAGCGTCTTTTTTAGCCAGGATGGGCAATATGCCTGGACCTGAATATAAGGATGGCGAGCCGACGCGGCTTTTGCTGTCTCTGCGCGCTTGGGGTGCATCGTCAAAGGCTGATGCGCGTGCTAAATCTAAAGCGATATCCGCGAGGAATAAGAAATGAACATGACCGATCTTCCCTTGTCCGTGGACATCGCGGCGCCCGAGCCGATGGACGATGCCGAGCTGGAGGCCATTGTTAACGGCGAGTTGCAGGACGCGGTGTCCTATATCGACTCGGACATTTCTCCGATCCGCGCCAAGGGGACGGAATATTACCGTGGCGACCCGTTTGGCAATGAGGAGGATGGGCGCTCGCAGGTCGTGGCGATGGAGGTGCGCGACACGGTTTCGGCCATGATGCCGAGTCTTATGAAGGTTTTCTTCTCTAGCGAGAATGTTGTCGAGTATGTGCCTCGCGGCCCGGAGGACGAGGCCGCAGCGCAGCAGGCCACCGATTACGCTAATTTCGTGTTTTCGGCTGACAACAACGGCTTCATGCAGTCGTATGCCATCTTCAAGGATGCGCTGGTACGCAAATGCGGGATTGCCAAGTATTATTGGGAAGACACCGAAGAGGTGCGGATTGAGGAGTATTCTGGCCTGGATGACCAGACGGTGCAGGTCTTGATGCAGGAGGATGCCCAGGTCACGATTGTGATGTCTTATCCTGACCCCGCCATCTCGCCAGAACAGGTGGCGATGGTGCAGCAGCAGGCTGCGATGGCCGGTGTTGAGGTGCCCCCGCCGCCGATGCTGCACGATGTGCAGGTCAAGCGCGTCTTAAAGGATGGCCGCATTCGCGTGATGGCGGTGCCGCCCGAGGAGCTAGTTATTGATCGCCGCGCGCGGTCCTTCGAGGATGCCGGGATCATTGCTCATCGCCAGATGCTGACGGTTGGCAAGCTCATCGAGATGGGCTACGACATGGACGAGATCGAGCCGAACTTGTCCTCGACAGACCTGGAGACAAATGACGAGTACCTGGCGCGCCAGCCTTTGTCTACGGGCCTAGGCGCCAATGACTCGATGAATCCGATGCAGAGGAGCCTCTTGTATGTGGAGGCTTACTTGCGCGTGGACTATGACGGTGATGGTCTGCCCGAGCTGCGCAAGGTTTGTTGCATGGGTAGCGGCTACAAGATGATGCGTAATCTACCGGCGTCTTATATCCCGTTTGTCGATTTCCCATTTGATCCAGAGCCGCACACCTCGCCCATTGAGGCGATGAGCGTGTTTGACATCACGCATGACATTCAGGAGATCAAGTCTCAGGTGCTGCGTAACACGCTGGACTCGCTGGCGCAGTCGATCCACCCCCGCACTGCGGTGGTAGAGGGCCAGGTCAATATTGACGATGTGCTGAACAACGAGACGGGCGCGGTGATTCGTATGCGCGCGCCCGGTATGGTTCAGCCTTTGGCCCAGCCCTTCGTGGGCCAGGCTGGGTACTCGATGCTGGAGTATCTCGACCAGGTGCGCGAGGACCGCACCGGCATGAGCAAGGCCGCGATGGGTCTGAATGCTGATGCATTGCAGTCAAGCACCAAGGCAGCGGTGGCGGCCACGATCAGCGCTTCGCAATCGCGGCTGGAGTTGACCGCGCGGATCATGGCCGAGGGGATGAAGAAGCTCTTTAAGGGCATCTTGTTTTTGCTGACTACGCACCAGGACAAGCCGCGTATGGTGCGGCTGCGCAATCAGTGGGTGCAGATTGACCCGCGCGCCTGGGATGCATCTATGGATGTCGCGGTCAATATTGGGCTGGGCAACGGTGACACGAATGAGCGTTTGCAGGCTTTGATGATGGTCATGCAAAAGCAAGAGCAGATCATGGGGCAATTTGGACTGCAAAACCCTGTCGTCACGCCTGCCATGTACACCCGGACCTTGCAGAAAATCGTCGAGTTGTCGGGCATGAAGGATTCGACCCAGTATTTTCAGATGCTGCCGCCTGATTTCCAGATCCCGCAGACCCCGCCCAAGCCGACGCCCGAGGAGGTGCTGGCCTCTGTGCAGGCCGAGTCGATCCAGGCCGATATTCAGAAGAAGGCGGCAGAGCTGGAATTGAAGCGCCAGCAGATGATGAGAGATGACGATTACCGACGCGACCAGATGGCGCAGGATTTCCTGTTGAAAAAATATGAATTGGAATTAAAGTATGGCACCCAGATCAGCAATGCCGAATTGATGGCGGCGCAGAATCTGGACCGTGAGGCAATGCGTCAGCAGACGGCGATGGTGCAGTCTGCTGTGCAGGCAGCGCAGGCACAGCCCCAGGTTGTTCCTGTACCCATCAACCTTAATGGAATGGCTCAATGAATGAAGAAGAGGAAGTAAGGAAAGGAAAAAGGGCGCAGCAGGTACTAGAGGACGAGACTCTAGTGGCTGCGCTTGCGAAATTGGAGAACGATCAACTTTGGGTGTTCAAGTCAACGCGAGCAGATGAAACAGCAAAGCGCGAGCAATGCTGGTCTATGCTCAAAGCGATAGAGAATTTGAAGACTGAGCTTATAAAGGTGATCGATAACGGCAAGGTGGCGCAGCGCGCCATCGAACGAGTTCAAAAGAAATAAGGAATTTGACCAATGAATGCACCGACGCCACAGGCAAGTGCGCCATCTGGCCCTCTAAATATGGACCAAGCGGTCCAAGCACTCGCAGCAATACTGCCTGAAGAAGGACAACAGGAAGGCAGCGAGACGCAAGAACCACCCCCGCCTGAAGAGGAGGAGGTGGTTGCGGCATCTGGCGATGAATCGGAAGGCGACGCAGACGAGCTTTCCGATGAATTGACGGATGAACAGTCGGAGTCTGAAGAAGACGCCCAGGAGGAAGAAAAGCCCTCGGTTTTCACCGTCAAGATTGACGGTAAGGAGGTCGAGGTTACTTTGGACGAACTCCAGAAGGGTTATTCGAGGACTCAGGACTACACCCGAAAGACGCAGCAGGTCGCGGAAATGCGCAAGCAAACCGAGACTGAATTGCAAGCGATTCGGGCCGAGCGCGAGCAATATGCTCAATTGTTGGGTGCGTTAAGTGAGCAAGTGAAAGCGGCCGCCGAGCCACAGATTGATTGGGACCGTCTTTATCAAGAAGACCCCATCGAGTATGTGCGGCAGCGCGAGGTGATGCGCGAGAACCGAGAAAAGGCTGCGGCTATTCAGGCCGAACAGCAGCGGCTTTCCGAGATCGCGCAGCAAGAGCAGATGCAGCAACTCCAGGCCCATAAGGCCAAAGAGTCGCAGGCTTTGCTTGAGGCGATCCCTACATGGAAAGACCCTGCCAAGGCCAAGGCAGAAAAGACCATGCTGATCGAGTTTGGTCAGAAGATGGGATTCACACCGCAGGAACTTGGGAATATTTACGACCACCGCGTGGTTTTGGCGCTGCGCAAAGCGGCGCTGTATGACCAGATGCAGGCCAAGCGCCAGGGCATCAAGCCGGTGACCAACAACGGGCCGAAACCTGCCAAGCCTGGTGCAGCAGGTCGAGTCTCACAGATGAGCGATGCGGCTCGCGCAAAACAGCGTCTTGCAAAGACTGGTCGCGTCGATGACGCGGCTTCCGCAATTGAACTTCTATTGAGGTGAAAAAATGGCTATCGTGACTAATACCTTCACGACCTACTCTGCAAAGGGTATCCGTGAAGACTTGAGCAATGTCATTACGAACATTGCGCCGGAGGAAACTCCGTTTATGAGCAACATCGGCAAAGAGAGTATCTCTAACACTCTTTTCGAGTTTCAGACCGACACTCTGGCCGCTGCTGCTGCTAACGCCCAGCTTGAGGGCGATGATGTCACTTCGTTTGACGCGGTGACTGCTACTGTTCGCGTGCAAAACTATGCGCAAATCTCTCGCAAGACGATCATCCTGTCCAACACCGAAGAGGTGGTGAACAAGGCTGGCCGTCGCTCTGAGGTGGCGTTAACTTTGCATTAACAAGCGCCCGTATTCGGTAACGAATATTGAAAAACTAGGTGAATTGCTGGAAACCCCTTAGAGCCTCTGACACCACAGCGTAATTGGAAACGATAAGCGCGAAGGTTTAAAAAGACAGAGGATTGGGCAATCAGCAGCCAAGCACCCGAAAAGGTGAAGGTTCAACGACTAGGGAGCAATCCCGTAGGATCAAGTGATCCGAAGTGCCTAGCCCCAGAAATGGGTGAAGATATAGTCTGATCTTGCATGAAAGTGCAAGCCTCGAAAGAGGGTTAAGGAACTAACGAGCCTTGGCAAACAAAATGACCAAATCGCAAAGCGTAGCGCCGAGCTGAAGCGCGACCAGGAATTCGCAATGCTGAACAACGCAGGCACTACCTCTGGTAGCACCAGCGTTGCTCGCACGACCGCATCCCTGCAAGCCTTCATCAAGACGAATGTGGACTTTGACACAACGAACGGCGGTAACCCCACCTATACGACCCTGCCCACCGCAGGCCGTACTGATGGCACCGTCCGCACCTTCACCGAGACCATTCTCAAGAATGTGATCCAGAAGGTTTGGACCGCTGGCGGCACCCCGAAGATTTTGATGACCGGCCCGGTCAACAAGCAGCGCGTGTCCGGCTTTGCTGGCATCGCTTCTTCGCGGTTCAACATCGACGGCGGTGCGCGTCCTGCCACCATCATCGGTGCGGCTGATATCTACGTTAATTGATGGCGTCGCCAAGCAGTAATGCTTGGTTGTAACTGGGTGAATTCGGTGAACCTCCCACCTGCCTGCCGAGCAGAGGACAATACCGAGCCAAGCCGCGAAAGCGGAAGGTGTAACGACTAGAGGCGGGAGCCTCGTAGGACCAAGCGGTCCGAAGTGCCCAGCCCCTCCACGGAGGGTGAAGAGATAGTCTGATCTGCTAGGTAACTAGCAGCCCCGAAAGGGGGATGAGAAAGTAGCGAATCTCATCTAACATTGATGCAGTGACTTCGGCAACGTGCAAGTGGTTCCCAACCGCTTCCAGCGCGAGCGTGATGCTTTCGTGATCGATCCCGATTACGCAAAGATGGTTGTGCTGCGTCCGTACCAGCAGGTTGAACTCGCTAAGACCGGCGACGCTGAGAAGCGTATGCTGATCGTCGAGTGGGGCCTGAAGGTTCTCGCAGAAAACGCACACGGTCTGGCAGCAGACCTGGTGACTTCTTGATGTAAAGAAGGGGAGGGGCCGGAGCAATCCGGTCCCTTTTTAACAATGACAGATAAAAAACTATTTGATGTGAACCCGGAACTCGGGATCACCCGCACTTGGCACTATGACGCAGAAAAAGATGAGGCGACCATCCAGACGCAGCAGGATGTGTCCGCGATCATTGAGGAGAACAAGGACGAATTTGCGCAGGTAGATGAGCGCGCTCGCTGGGGCGAGTGGTCGCGCGTCGCATCTATTCCGCTGAGTCTTTATTACCAGATGAAGGCCGAGGGCAAACTTGACGATGAAGCGTACATGAAACGCTGGCTAAACGATCCAGAAAATCGTCACTTCCGAGTCAGGCCGGGCCAAGTATGAAGCACAACTACATTGCGGTCTGCACGCCAGCGCGTGACATGGTGCATACCATGTTCACATACGATCTGGTCAATATGGTGTGCTTCCACACCTTAAACACAAATGATGCTGTCTCGCTCAAGATTAGCGAGGGCACATTGATCGCCAACCAGCGCGCCGAGCTGACGCTGGACGCCATGCGCGAAGGCTGCTCGCATATTCTCTTTATTGATTCGGATATGCGTTTCCCGCAGGACTTGATCTCGCGGCTGCTCAAGCACGACCTAGACATTATTGCAACCAATTGCGCCCGAAGGCGCATGCCCACTGGGCCTACGGCCCAGGTCTACAAGCCCGATGGCGAGCGCGAGCTAGTCTGGACGATGCCGGACAGCACCGGCCTGCAAGAGATCCACAGCGTAGGCATGGGCGTGATGATGATTAAGTCAAGCGTATTTAAGGCTCTGGCCGAGCCTTGGTACGAGACACCCTGGCGGCACGATAAGCGCGGCTACATTGGTGAAGATGTGTTCTTCTGTAGAAAAGCACGAGAGGCTGGATTTAAAATCTGGATTGACCACGATGTGTCAAAAGAGATCGGTCATATTGGAATGTTCGAGTTCAAGCATGACCACACCTGGGCGATTAAGGACCTGGAGAAAGAAAGGGCTGGCTAATGGCATTGACGACCTACACAGAGCTGAAATCGTCAGTCGCCGACTGGCTCAACAGGACCGACCTCACGGCGGTGGTGCCTGACTTTATTTCTCTGGCAGAGGCGCAGATTGAGAGGGCGCTTCGCACGCGCCAGATGATTGTGCGTGCCACGGCATCTATTGATACCGAGTACAGCGCGGTTCCCGCTGACTTCCTCGAAACCAAGTCGATCAAGCTCAACACCAATCCAGTAACGGCCCTGGCATTTGAGTCGATTGACGCGATGGATCAGCTCAAGGCGACGACCTACATTGCGGTAGGGCAGCCTAGATACTTCAGCATTGTCGGCGGCCAAATCAGGGTTTTGCCTGTGCCAGACGCGACTTATACAGCAGAGCTTACCTACTATGCAAACTTGAGTAAGTTATCAGATGCCAATACAACAAACTGGCTTTTGTCTCAAGCACCGGATGTCTACCTTTATGGGGCGCTGCTGCAAGCCTCGCCTTATTTGAAGGATGATGCCAGAATTACGGTATGGGCCTCGCTGTATCAGCGCGGCCTTGATGAGCTTCAGATTGCTGATGATCGCGGGGCGACATCTGGCGGCGCGATCATGATGCGGGCCAGGACTTTCGGATAAAGGAGTTTTTCAAATGTCATCGTTCACCGACTACACCGAGAATCTGGTTCTCAACTTTCTGCTAACCACGAACAGCGCGACGCGCCCGACCGCCTGGTATGTTGGCCTGTTTACCGCTGCCCCGAGCGATACGGGCGGCGGGACTGAGGTTTCTGGCAATGGGTATGCCCGCGCCGCTACCGGCACGATCACGGTGTCGGGCACCTCGCCGACTAATGCAACGAACTCGGCCGCCATTGAGTTCGCTGCGGCGTCTGGTGGTAACTGGGGCACGATTGGCTGGGCGGCTATATTCGATGCGTCTACCGGCGGCAATATGCTGGCCTGGGCGGCGCTGTCCACTTCGCGCACCATCAACGATGGCGATGTGCTGCGGATTCCGGCTGGCGACCTTGATGTAACCTTGGCCTAATAATGGCTGCATACGGCGGCGGCCCATATGGGCAGGGTAAGTATTCCTACGGGATTACCCTCGCCGCTGTAAATGTCTCTGCTTCCTCGACGACGGCTGCCTCAGCCGTCCGATACGCTTTCGGCGCGTTCACAAGCGCCGCCTCCTCGGCGGCCGCAGTATCGGCCAATGTCATCAAAGACGCCTCTTTTAGCGTCTCTGCGTCGTCTTCTGTATCTATTGCTGCGCAGCGTGTCGCATTAGGCGGATTTACCTCTGCCGCATCATCATCGGCCAGCATCAGCGCGGTGCGGTATGCCATAGGGGCATTCACCGCTGCCGGATCGTCTTCTGTGAGCGTGGCCGCAGTGCGGTATGCGATAGGAGCGTTCACGGCGGCCAGCGCGAGCGCGATGTCGGTGAATGCTATTCGCGTGCCGATGATCCAGATTCTGATTGAGGATTTCGGAACGATGACGGTCAGCACCAGCGTGATCGTCAATCAGGCGATTTCGATTAGTGCTGAGTCAAGCATGGCCGCTGCTTCCGTGAGGGTGCAGCCAGGCTTGATTCTGATTGCATCTGACTCTGGTATGTCCATCTCTGGTGTCCTAAAATGGACAACAGAATCCGACACGCCGGAAACATGGACGAGCATCCCAGACACATCTGAGGTCTGGACTGCGGTTTCTGATGCATCGACGAGCTGGTCCGCGCAGAGCGACACGCCCGAAACTTGGACCCCTATTTCTGAAAACTCCGAAACATGGCAAATTGCCGCATGAGGTGAAAGATGGCCGATACCACAACGACAAACCTGCTGCTGACCAAGCCCGAGGTCGGCGCGTCAACTGATACCTGGGGCACCAAGATCAACACAGATTTAGATTTGGTGGATGCTCTCTTTACAGCCGCCGGTACTGGTACAAGCGTCGGTCTAAACATCGGCAGCGGAAAAAAGCTAAAGATTGTTGGCGATGTGATCGATACCAATGGCAATGAGCTTTTAAAGGTCAGCGCCACGGCCTCTGCGGTCAATGAGGTAACAGTTACAAATGCCGCAACTGGTAATCCTCCTAAGCTGAGTGCATCTGGCGACGACACAAATATCGCATTAAGGCTCGCAGGAAAAGGAACCGGCGATGTCGTGGCCCAGGTTAATGGTGCAGATGTCTTTTCTGCATCAAGCACTTTCGGCTTCAAAAACCGCATCATCAACGGTGCGATGGTGATCGACCAGAGGAATAACGGGGCGAGTATTACTTTTAACGATGCCGTGTTTGTTGTTGATAGATTTGGATCAGCTTGTTCACAATCATCTAAAGCAACGGCGCAACGAAGCACAACTGCACCCGCTGGTTTTACTAACTCCGTTTTAATCACATCTTCTTCTGCGTATTCTGTCAACTCGACTGATTTCTTTAATTTGCATCAAAACATTGAGGGGTTTAATGCTGCCGATCTTGGTTGGGGAACAGCCAACGCACAAACTGTCACCCTATCTTTTTGGGTCAGATCAAGTTTAACAGGTACATTTGGTGGATCACTTAGTAATTCTGGGCTGTCTCGTAGCCACCCATTCAGCTACACCATCAATGCAGCAAACACATTTGAGTACAAAACGATAACCGTTGCTGGCGACACAACTGGCACTTGGTTGACTGATAACGGGGTGGGTATTCGTGTTTATTTTGGTTTGGGTGTTGGTTCTACATATAGTGGAACAGCAGGCTCATGGGCTGGAACACGCTATCAATCAGCCACTGGAGCCACCAGCGTAGTCGGCACCAACGGAGCCACCTTCTACATCACAGGCGTACAACTCGAAAAAGGCTCAACAGCCACGAGTTTTGATTACAGATCTTATGGGACTGAGTTAGCGTTGTGTCAGCGGTATTATTACCGAGCAACAGTGCAAACTAATGGCGATGTTTTCGGCACAGGGTACAACAACACAACAAGCACAGGTCTGGGTCTTGTTGTGTTCCCAGTAACTA
>Ga0194115_10006484_pt1 | contig 11847 bp, 8 predicted proteins | sample TA2MahsurfametaG_3_FD_148656 | JGI IMG/M metagenome (GOLD analysis project Ga0194115, IMG submission 148656) | Freshwater microbial communities from Lake Tanganyika, Tanzania - TA2015002 Mahale S4 surface | ecosystem: Environmental > Aquatic > Freshwater > Lake | place: Tanzania: Lake Tanganyika... | reverse complement strand
AAACAACCACCCCCCCCCCCCCCCCCAATTTATCCATCATTCCAGTTCAAGGAAACGAGAGTCCAAGAAAAGAAAACAAACGTACCGAATTATGAAAGGGATAATTCCATGGTGCGATCGGTGCAATGATTCCTAATGGGACATATTCGACCCATGCATTTTTATGGACCATCATAGGACCGGTCGTACGGTAATTAGGTTGTAACCATAATTCACCCATTTCACAGATGGTACGAATTTTTTCACATGTCGTTAAAATTTCACCTAACATAGCATCGACCTTTGGTTTTCCCGATTCTCGTGAGGAAACACGACAAATATCTTGTACATGTTGTACAATATATTGTTGAATCGTCCGTAAGACCATCCGACGTTGAACAAACGTCGTCTTTGACCATGATTCTTGTGCAATCTTCGCTTTGACTAATAATTCATGGACATCTTTCGTTGTCATATTCGGTACTTGTCCTAAAAATTGACGTGTCGATGGATCATAACAATTTAGGAATGATGGATTTTTAGGATCCATGAGTTCCATTTTTTGGACGGGTTCCCCTTTGACACCTTCATCAGAAGATTCTTCTGGTGTCATTTCAATATCCATAATCGGAATAGAACGATGTGTCACCGTATATTCCATCCATAATTTGAAATGATACATAATATTGTATTTGTCATTCAATAGATATGCCAACAGAATCAACACGAATACTGTACCGACAGGAGAGGATGACAAGGTAGGTACCATGCCGGTCGCCGCCGAACAGACTTCGGCAACAGTCGAACTCATGATGTTGGTGACGATGACAGGTAGTGTTACGTGAAGGGACAACGGAGCACTTTTCCTTTCGTGTGTTGTGGAATCAAATGCTCCGACAATTATGATGGAGGGGCTAGAAAGGTCCTCGGAAGAGAGTTTCTTCTTCTTTTTCGGTTCCGTATCGTCATTCCACCACGCCCACAAAATTGAATTCCAATGACGGACGAGGTTTGGCCCGACGGTGCCGTATGTACATGATTGGTACATAGGATACAAATTCTTATGGGCGGGAAAATGAGTGCGACTGTTTTAGCTCCAAGTACTGTACGATGATTCGTTTTCGTCTCGAAAAATGAAACTATCCTAGCTCCCAAAGGGGTTCACAATGGGAGGGCGATGCATATACCGGTATGTAAGATAGATGTGTATGAAATCAACGAATGACGGCGACAGAACACTGTCGAGGACTTTGCTGCTACGATAGAGAGAAAGTACGATCCCATCTCATAAAAGCAAGAAGCGAGTCTCGACCCGTGTGTGTAGTGGCGTGATTTATAGAAGGGAAGGAGGAGGGATGAAAAGGAGATGACGACGACGACGACGAAGGTTGGAAAGAACGACGAAGAAAACTTTACGATGACGATCATGACAAACGATGGGGACTGAGCCCGTCAGGAAAGAAGAGAGATGAAAACGTTGAGAACAACAACAACAAGAACAACAGGAGAAAAAACGTCACAAACGATGAGACGGATTCATTCTCGAATTCACCTTCCTATTCTAAGGTTCCTTTTGTTTTTCCTGTTTATCTGTTTCATGGTTGGGATCTTTTCTTCTATATGGTTCTTCCAGAGTCTTGACGAATACACTACTAAAGGTAGGAGTTCTACATGGAGTGATAAAGTCGGTTTGGACACCCTCATGAAAGCACGACAACGACAACGACGGCAACCGGTAGGATCACTACTACAAAAGAAACAGGGTACCGGTACCAGCCTTCATTCAACGTTTCCACCACCACTATCGCAACAACAACTCAATGAACAACTCAAACGACAACAAGAGGAACATTCCTCCTCCTCCTCCTTCTCCTCCATTCCTCGTCTATTGATTCTCATCAATAGTGTCCAACGGGCTCCAGATACTATTTGTCAAACATTGGAATCCATTAGAAAAGTGTTATTGGAATTGCCATCATCATCTACGTCATCATCATCAATATCTCCCACTACGATTCTTTTACATCGATATGGATCATGGACATGTTCATTCCCATCCTCATCATTCAACTCTGTAACGGATGAGGAACGATTCCTCTTTTATCGAAAAGATTTTCCACCTCATGAACGTCGGACGATATCGAATCATCAACAAAGTTTGGATTATTATACCCTAATTCAACATGGATGGGATTTAGTATTGGGAGGTGGTCGTACTAGTGGTAATAATGGTGCCATCCGTGCAAGTGACGTGACGAATTTTACTCATGCTTTATTTTTGGATGATGATATCGAATTGTGTGATCATGATATCTTTTCTCAAACTCTTTCCTACCTGATGGGGATCCAAAACCAGGAGCAACAACGATACAACAACCATTCTTCCTACGACTACCGGTACCACCCCCACGACTCCAACTCGAGTAGGAACGAGTTTAGGAACAGACTTTTCCCTCCAACCTTTACATTGGCCCATTTAGGACGAGGGAGTAGTGGAATCTTGATTCCCATCCAACATTTACCTTATCTAGTATACGATGCCATTCTTAAACGGGATCAGAAGCATGGTAGGAAACTAAATGTGGACAAGGCTATGTTAGAATGGGCCCTCTATGATCAAAGGGGATGTGTCCTCCGACCGACGACGATTCAAATGAGGCACGTTGGATTCTATTCCTATCTCCATCGAGGAGGTGGTGGATCACCACAACAACAACCAGAACAACAGACATGGAAGGATGTCGATCATTGTGGCGGACCAATGAATAATCGAGATTGGCAAGGACTTTCTGATACCAGATTTCATCCTTCCTTCTTTTCTGAAAATTGTCTTCGATCGGACGACGACGAAGATCACGACTACAACTCCCCAGGAATTGGTCGTTGTGCTCCCTATGGAGGACGTTGGATCCCGGGGAAGTCGTCTTATTGTCAATGTCTAGACAACTATACGGGTGATGATTGTGGTCTTTCCAAAGACTTGGTCGATGTCTATGTTCGTCGACATCATACTCCCAATCCACCCGTTGTGATGTTGTTACGTGAGGGCAACGACCATTTGTCGTCTTCTTCATTGATTACTCAGGTAGTATTCGATGCCCAATCTCATTCTCTTATTAATTTATATGTGATTGGGAATTCTTCTCATCATCAGCAATGGTTGACGGATTGTATCTATACATCGACGATGGAAGATCCATACTTGGCCTTTCATATCGAACTTTCCAATTCGACACGATATGGGAGATTAGCCTTTCCGAAGGAACTGATTTTGTTGGACCATCTATTGTCGATGGAAGAATTATGGTTACTCAAATATTACACTCTCAACAAAGAAAGTAGGTAATCCTATTAGAGCGGTGGACTTGGGGAATAGCTATACCGTGTTGCTATGGTAGTGTACGACTACCGGTACTATGGTTTTCTAGTCAACAACACGTAGTCAAGTCGCGGAGTCGACGAATTGCCGTTATGGAGGATCCAGCTGGTTCGGTTTTCCTGTTAGAAATATGACCGTTTGAAATCCTTGAAGCTTGTGAGATTACTGTATGTGGACCAAGGGTCATTTCTCGAGGGCTTATGTTGCCGCGCGTATGTGCCGGTAGTACCATATCATACACTCCTGGACCTCCGAGTCCAAGCGGGTCTTTCGCCTCTGCTTGAAAAAAAGGATCCTCTCACTGTCATCCTCGCTTTGCGTCGACGTTTTCACTGTCGGCTCTCCTGTACGGTTCCAAACTTCGGTACACCATCACCACCACTACAAATACTACTACTACTACCACCAAACAACAACATCGATTCCTCCTCCAAGCTTTGATCGGCTTGGGTTTGATGTCAAGTTTGTTTCGTAGTCTTTTTGAAATCCCACGAACATCTGCCTTTCTACCCTCCTCCTTCCTACGTTCCTCTCGAACTGCCTTTATAGTAGGTAGTAGTAGCATCATCATCAACAACAGCAGCAACAATAATAACAACAATAACATCAGCAGCATTATTAACGATACGAATATCATGACGTCTCTATTATCTCTTGATTTACTCAAACAACAAAATGCTGAAACATCCAATGCCTTTATTCAACATTGGCAAGATTCGAATGACTTTATCAAATTGGCTACGTATGAGGGTGATTTAACAATTCGTCGAGATGAAGAAGATGGGATTAAACTTCAACAGGGAATTGATTTTGCCAAGGCGAAGAATGTCATTGATCCGAATTATATTCCCCAACCCTATGTCCATATTGATGTCTTAGGAAAGACACCTGAAACAGTCGCTGATGAGATCCTCGCGAAAGTCAAGGAGGACACAACAACAACAGCAGCAACAGTCGGTTCAGTCATTGTATTGTGTGGTCTTAGTGGGACTGGAAAAGGAACGACTGTCGCTCGACTACGACAAAAATTAGAAGAAGAAGAAGGGAAACAGGTTGTGACATGGTCGAATGGGAATATCTTTCGAAGTGTTACGTTGTTGGCAGTTACTTGGTGTGAACAAAATTTAGAAGATGGGATCTTTAATAAAGACAAGGCATTGACAAAGGATAATTTACAATCCTTTATCAATATGTTATCCTTTGGGAAATTTGATAATGGACAATATGATACCCGTATTCAAGGTTTAGGTTTGGATCTGTTGGTATCCAAAGTCCAAAATACAGAATTGAAGTCACCGAAAGTTTCAAAAAATATCCCCACTGTCGCGGAAGTTACTCAGGGTAAGGAGAAGGGAAAAAGAAGAAATGAATCCTTTGTTGTGTGTATTCTCTTGGTCTGCTGACGAGAAATGTTTGTTTCTGTTTGTTTGAAAAATCGCACTATTCTTGCGCTCCCTCCCCCCCTCTCCAAAAAAACTATTACCCGGAACAGGTGAAGTTATTTTGTTTGCCGCAGCTGCCGTTGAGGCGATGGGGAATGATGGACTATTCGTCCTATTGGAAGGCCGTGAACAGACAGTCAACTATGTCCGTACCCCATCACGATTTATTTTAGAATTGAGTGACCCCTCTCTCATCGGTAAACGACGTGCCGCCCAGCGTCTTATGGCGGATACCCTTACCCGAATCTCCACTCAAGGAGATAATATCACTCCCGATGATATTGTCGTGGCGATGGAGGCAAGCTTATCGGAAATGGTCAAGGAGGTACCCTAAAGAAGGTACTGTACAAAAAAAACAAAATGTGTTCATTCTCGTTTCGGACCAAAAATATGGCGGCTGGATGTGATATACTCTTTTGTGTTGGGAGTCGGCTTTACATGAATAGTCGGTGATAACACGTTATAGCAGTTATTTAGGTCCTCTATAATCTATCATCTGTGGTTCCCCGACAGTTTGCGTCGAACTGTAGTACGGTAGAAGAGCCTGACAGTTGTTGGTCAACTGTGAGTCGGACATCCCATGGTCGATCAATACGAATACGCCAAACAGAGACAACGTGACGTCATGCGAAGACGACGTCGATCGACTCACCACCGTAGATTTTTTTTTCGTCCCATCTTTCTCCTTTCGTTACGACAGAGACGTGTGACCTCTTTGTGGACCATGTCCACGTTTGCTTTTTTTCTCCTTCCTTCTTTTGTTGTCGCCCACTTGTTGGTATTCACACAACATTACCGATATCCGAACATAGGCGTTCAGCAGACGTACAGCAACAACCCAAGAACAAATTATTCCTACAACCATATATGTCTTCGTCATCATCCATCTATATTGCTAGGAGACTAGTTAGTCTTCGAAATGGACGGCAGTCGTCTTCTACTATCAACACTGCCATGACCACCCTGTCTACTAATCCTATTCCATCCCATGTGGGAGGTTCCTCTCATTTTCATTTCTTCCATACATCACCACGTTTTGGAAGACCAACGGGTACAATGATGAAAAGTAGTAACAATACCATCCTATTTCGAAGGAGTGAGGAGGATGAGAAGGAAAAACAATCTCGACGTCAACTCCAACAGATACGTTTCTATCATTCATCTCCCCCCTCTGAACGTGTCGTGGCGATGATTATGGGGTTAGGGACATTATCAGCCTTGGCATATGCTGGATCATCTGCGGCACAATCCTATGAAGAATGGAAAAAGGCACAACCAACACCAGAAGAAATAGAAGAAGCAGAAAAACAAAAAAAGGCAACCGCTGACGCTGAAGCAGAAGCTAGTCGTCAACAGGCCAAGGCGGCAGAGGAATCCGAAACGAAGAAGAAAAAGACAAATGATGATGGGCCAAGAGAAAATTTCTTTAAACAATTTTTTGATGTCGGGACGAAGTACTATGAGGGTGGATTTGAAGATACAATGACGAAACGTGAGGCTGCCTTAATTTTAGGTGTCCGTGAATCGGCATCACATCAAAAAATTAAAGATGCACATCGAAAATTATTAATCTTAAATCATCCAGATACTGGCGGATCAACCTACCTCTCGGGGAAGATTAATGAAGCTAAAGAATTATTACTCAAGGGCAAAGCTAGAGTATAAAGAAAGAACAAACTAACAAACGAAAACAAGACGACGACGACGACGATGAAGGCGGGGTACAAAAGAGATAACTGTGGACGGGAAGTGCAGGATGATGAGAGAAAGTACATTCCTTCGCAAGAAAATACGGAGCTACATCGACCTCATATGGTGTACAGGAAAAGGTCGAGAATTAAGGAAAAACCCCCAGTTCAGATGGAGTACCAGAAAAGGTGAGAAATATAGAAAAAGCCCTAGTAGAGATGCTCTGTACAAACACGAAAGCGCCTCTCTCATTCTATGCATTGAGTCAGGACCTCTCCAGCAAAGTTTCGAAAGTAGGTTTTTCGTATAAACGTCTTTCGAAATCCGTATGGAAATGACAAGTGGTGCGTCGACTGTGTGTCCGATTCCTTTTAACATCCCACCAAGCAGCTGTCGAACTCTCTCCAGCGACGGATCTTCAACCGTTTCCACTATCGGTTCAACCACGGTATCCTGTCTTACGCAAGAAAAGGAAACATCAGGACTTCTGGGAGCGATGTTTCCTTCCTTGGTGTTTCGCCTTCAGAGGTTGGACCGTTTGTTTCCTGGGATTCTTCGGTCGACGGTGGTGTAGAACGTTCCGCTGACGCTTGCGTTGTTCCTTCAGCAGTTCATCGATGCGTTGAAGAGAGCAGATTGGATACAAGGGATGAGTTACTCTCCAATTGAATCGCTTGACCGCCAAGTTGGGAGCGCTATGAAAATGGTTCTGCCTTCCAGTGTCAGTAGAGTCGTACGGTTCGGAGGGCTCTGACAGTCCACAGCTTTCGGACCCGGGTGGCGTTGGGATTCCCAGCAGGTGTGGTCTGATGCTATGGCGAAGTCTTGGAGGTGAAAGAATGGCGTCATTCTTATCCGAGAGATCGATTCGGCGCGGTACGAATGTCTTTGAGGAATTCCGCGTTGGGGTTACAGAAAGTGGACTTTGGACAAGATTCGAAACGGAATTCTTTACTGTCGTAGGAGGTGACGTAACACGACGAAGATTGGATCGATGAGTCGTGTAGCAGCTGGAGACTTCATTTTGACTAATCGATGGACTTGAAAAATCGCAATCGTCAGTGATCCCGAAACCTTCCAAAGCGAGTGAAGCGTCTGTGATCGCAAGTCCCTTTGAAGCAGATGAAGGGATACCAGGTGATTCCTCTCGTTTCTCCACAAATGTCAAAGCCTCATTTCGTTGCGGCGACGATTCCCCGTCACCGGTTGGTACAAGATGATGAACTTCTTTGAGCCTGGATTCCTTGCCGGAAACCATACTCGTCGGAGTTTCATCCGACTTGTCTTTGGGTGTGCTATTGGCGCCGTAAGGAGTACGAGACAAACTTTGTCGCTTCTTTGGTGCATCTCGTGCTTCCGAGGGTCCCTTGGAGTCCACTTCTTGAGGAGTGTTCAAAGTTGCGGCTCCTTGCATCTGGTTATTGCGTCGGGAAGATTGACGGCTTGATGCAAGCACAACTTCACGTTGTAGTTGTTGTGGTTCGTCAACGCGCAAATGTGATTGCTCATCTTCAGATATGGAAGTGGTACTTTGATAAACAGGAGGTTCAGATACGGTGTGAACATTCCAAGAAGCTTCGTCGATCTGGTCTTCGGTAATGCCGTTGGCGTCGTGGGATGTACGAGACAAACTTTGTCGCTTCTTTGGTGCATCTCGTGCTTCCGAGGGTCCTCTTGGGCCCACTTCTCGTGGGGTGTTCAAAGTGGCTGCTCTTTGCATCTCGTTATTGCGCCGGGACGATTGATCGCTTGATCCAACGTCAACTTCACGTGGTAACTGTTGCGGTTCATCATCAACGCGCAACGGTGGTTTCTCAGCATCAGATATCGACGGGGTACTTTGATAAACAGGAGGTTCAGATACGGTGCGAACATTCCAAGTAGCTTCGTCTATCTGGTCTTCGGTAATGCCGTTGGCGTTGTGGGATGTAAGAAATAAACTTTGTCGCTTCTTTGATGGAGCTCGGGCTTCCGAGGATCCTTTTGGGCCCACTTCTTCCGGGGTGTTCAGAGTGGCTATTCTTTGCATCTGGTCCTTTCGGCGGGAAGATTGATGACTTGATCCAACGACTACTTCACGCTGGAATTGTTGCGGTTCATCAACCAGCACACGTGATTGCTCAGTATCAGGCATCGAATTGATACTTTCCTGAACAGGAGATTCCAGTGAAGCGCGCACGTTCGAAGTAAGACCTGTGACGGAATCGCTAGGAGGAACACATCCGACTTCAGTTGGTTCAAATGATACCCGTGGAGTCGACCGATCAGATACAGTCTCATTATCCGCAGGAGTCCGTTTCGACTCACTCTTGGCAATCAATGTCGGTAGTTCAGGCGCCGAATCGTGTGTCCGGTCTCGAAACGCGCTGATATCTTTATTTGTACTCTCCTGATTTGAAGAAGGCAAGAGATTGTCATCCTCATCGATCGGGGAGAGCGCTGGAGTCGTCGGCTTATTCCTCTGGGTACCACTAGAGTGACGTCGATTGACGTTTTGTGGTGTAGCTATCCCTAATCTCATCGGTGTGATCCATTCACAGGTTTCTGTTCCTTTCGAATACCGTTGAGTAGCCGTTCCGAATGCTGATTTCGATTGCTCTTCGTGGGAGACTTCCGATGAAGCCTGATTGGAGAACTCAGCATCTGATGCTCCTGACCCGGCACGGGATAGTGAGGAATTACAAGACACTGAGGCTTCATACCCATCGTGACTGTCCAGGTTGGGACTTCTTTGTTGTTTCTTCCACCCCTTGATGAGATCAGACATCGTTCCAAGATCTTCATACACTTGATGGCTTGGTCGAGGCGAAAAGGTTGGATTGCGCGAATCGGGAATCGCAGGAAGAATCCCGTCACGATTGGATGGGACGTTGCGTTTGGATCGATGGAATTTCCTTGCCTTGGATTTGGGTGGAAGAGAATTGGGGCACAACCAGGTTGTACCAAAGTCTGGATGTACATAGTACGGCTTGTGATGAGTCGTCGAAACCTTGACGACCCAACCTGGATCGAGTTTGCGATGAAGGTATCTTTTGCCGTCCACGATAATCTCAGTTTCCCTATTGACTTCTTCATCGGGAATAGAGTACTCTTCCAGTGTTTCACCGCTAAGGTCCGATGTATCCATTAGATTCTTTTCAGACCCGAGATGAACACCACTGTTTGGACGTTCTTTTGGTTCAAAGGAAGGCATCAATCGAGGTCTCTTCGAAGTCACCGTGGTCGTGGATTGAGTCAAGTCACTACCATCGAGTGATTGTTCCTGCCATTTATCACCACCGATTTCTGATCCTACCAACGTATATTTGCCAGATTGGAAGATTTTCGAATATACGGCAGGATCGTCTGCAGGTATCTGTCGCATATCATGAAGGTATGCCCTTGTCAGTTCAAAGTCCATTGGTGGAGAAGGTTGATGACGTGCGTACTTGACGTCAGACTCATTTTGTCGATCGGGAGGAGTCCCCACTTCCATTGAAAGGAATGACCGAAATCTGTCTATATCAGGATCAGGTTGTGGAGGTTGGATTTGGGATGGAACCTTGTGCTCATCTGAATTTCGAGGAAAGCCCAAACGAGGATCCTGGAGTTTTTGCCTGGAGGACAAACCAGGGCTGAGGATGAGTTCCTCATCGTCTGAACAAAGGTCCATGTCTTCCGGGTCATCATATGTTTGCTTGTGTTTTTCATTCAACGGTGCCGAAGGGAGATCAGACATAGTCGTATGTCTCTTCGTAGACGCTTCTTGACGATACCGTACTTCAGGGCTGGAAACTATTTCCTTATCAACACCAGGTTCAAGAACATTCTCAAGATGAAACGGAGAGATATCAATTTGGTATGGTCGAGGATTACGCGTAGTGATGAAAGACTTCCCATTCGATCCAAAAGATGAAGGAGGAGTCCCATCTATCCGATTGCTAATTTTGGGTGTCTTGGAAGATGAGGCAAATCGTTTGGATCGGATCGATAACGATCCTGGGATTCGAGGAAGTCCACGACTACGCCCTCGCCGAGAAGACGAAGATGAAGACAATGTCGTACTATTGATTGGGATCGTAGTCAGGGGCTTTCGAAGATCCATCATTACCCTTTCGATTCCCGGGGGGGATGGGGGTTTAGGATATTTGTGGAGGAAAAGAATGAAAAAGGATGTAATGATATCTAGAGATGTTTCCTCAGTACCTGTCTGGATTCTCGTCTGTGTCAATCCACAACGATGGATTTTGAGATGATGCCTCCCGAAGAAGAAATTGCCCGTCCCGCCATGAGATCGTGTCTTCCTTGACTATCGAAACAAAGCTGTGATCGGGAACTTTGAATTCGGGCCGGCTCGAAATTCGACTCTATTGACTACTCGTCTCCAACGGGGAAAAAGGAACGGTACTGTAGTGGGAAGTGGAAACAGGAGGATCCGTAGCGACAGTGAAGAACGAGTTTCGTCTTTGGTCCGTGACATGAAGAAACTCGTCTGTCAAGCCATTCCATCCGTGACTATACATCCAAAATCAACGAATACTGTGTAAAGAACATACAAAAAATGCCAATCCGAAAAAATGCAACTCCAGACCCTGAACGTCAAATGATGATCAAAACCAAAGCATGTCAGAGGTTAGTAGAAATCGTTGGTCGGTGTACCGGTATTCAAGGAACTGTGGATGAAACGTGTTCTGACTGTGATGTCAATTTTTCTACATGTTTTCTACCCCGATTCTTTATATCTCAAATGAGTCTCTAACAACTGATTCTCTTTCTCTTCCTCCCCTAGAATGATAAAGGAGGTCAATTTCTACATGAATGAAGTCAAGGAAAATGAAACAAAGTTAGCCGAGATGAAGGCAAGGAATGAAGACCCATACGATATTAAGAAGTTTGAAGAAGTTTTGGGAGAATCATATATGATGGTACCCGATAGTAATAGTCGATTGAAACAAACATTAGAGGACCTGGCGTCGTATCTTGAATCGATGGAAGGGAAGGAAGAATATATGTCGAACGAATGGTATCAACAGGGGGTAGACCTTTTGAAGAGGGAAAAGAATCGGTTTGATGTCCATGGTGATACAGTCCAAGAAACAAGAGTCGATGATATAGCAGAGGGAGAACTATTCTAGAAGATGAATGGGTAAAATAAAAACAACGGCTATATCGTTTCTATCTAAAAAGGAGATTTCATTATGCGGCTGTCTCTAGTCGGAAAAAAAAGATGGGTAGCATTCATATCTCTAGAATGCCACATACAAATGATGGGTTGCAATCCATCCGGGGGGAGCACTTGGTTTTTTTTTCCCTCCTCCTCCCCCACGCTACACATTCGCAACACTTTCATCTGTCTTCTCACCGAGACGGAATAATCCT
>Ga0194115_10006483_pt1 | contig 11847 bp, 10 predicted proteins | sample TA2MahsurfametaG_3_FD_148656 | JGI IMG/M metagenome (GOLD analysis project Ga0194115, IMG submission 148656) | Freshwater microbial communities from Lake Tanganyika, Tanzania - TA2015002 Mahale S4 surface | ecosystem: Environmental > Aquatic > Freshwater > Lake | place: Tanzania: Lake... | reverse complement strand
CCCCGATCGGATTACGTCTTCCTCCCCCGCACATTGCAACTTTCGCATTCCTCCACCACCCACCACCACGACGTGCGAATCGACCAGTAGTATAGAAGGATCATTCCGCAAGAACGCGAAAATCCAAAAAGAGAGGGAAGGATCCTATCATCTATATCTATATCAAATGACACAACAATCAACTAACGAGGTCACTGACAGCATGCAAGACCAGCGGAAGTAAGATGGGAATAATCTCCTGGACACCCTTTGGATTCCCTGGGAGGTTTACAATCATGGATGTACCACGGACTCCAGCACTCCCTCGCGACAAGGAGGCCAAAGGTTGTACCTTGGCACATTCCATAGTACAGAAGGTGAGTAGACCATCACAGACACGATCTACGATTTCATTGGTAGCTTCCGGTGTCACATCTCGTGATGAAAAGCCAGTACCACCCGTCGTAAGGATTAATTGAATCTTTTCCTGGTCAGTCCATTCCTTTATCTTCTCTTGAATCGTGGGGATATCATCCGAGACGATTCCTGTCAATACCGAAGAAAGTTTCACACGTTCCCCATAGGTTTCTAGGACGGAATCGATTGCCGCCTTGACTGCCGGTCCAGAAAGGTCACCCGTTTCATACAGTCCAGTCGAGGCACGATCACTCACAGTCAAGATCCCTAACGAGAATGTCATATTGGGTGGAGATGGAGGTTGATACGGTGGGACTTCCCGTGATTGTCTCGTGGTCGTCGTTGTTACTGCTGTTGTTGTAGAAGGTGGAACCACAGCGGGTGGTGGTGGTGGTTGCTCGTTTTGTTCGTCTGGATCTTGACAACACACGTTGGAGAGAAGTGAAGAGGGAGGTTTTGATTCCTTCTGGGGGATACATACAGCATTCGATCCATGATTGTCAAGTTGTTGGATATTGTTACTAACAGGAGGCATCTCCGATCGTTTGGCAAGTAGTGTCTTATCATGTTTCGCCCAAAGAGACTTGGAATCATTAAAGGTTTGCATTTTTTCATCGGATACCATTTTCGAATGTAATTTTTTCCAATCATCGTAATGCATCCCATATACATATTGAGCAGCTTCATCATATCCCAAGGCATCTAATAATTGTTGTTGTTGGATCAACGAGGATGGCAGACGAGGATCACTCGTACTTTCGACTTGGGTGGTAGTACTCCTCAAGGCATCAGAAAGAGTTCGAGCTTCCACGACTAACCACTGATAGAAAGAAGAAGAAAAAAAGAATATTAGAGAGAAAAAAATCACCGCGGATGTCAGTCTGACAATCTTTCATCTCCCCCTCCCCCCTCAAAACAATGACTCCATGAACCCCCAAAAAAAGATAGGACAAAAGAAAACGTATCCACACATACTTTTGCTAGGCAGTTACGACAAAAGCCACTGATCGTCATCAGATCTAAATTTTGGACTTCATCGCTTCGTTCACGAAGATGACTACACAAGCTACGGAAGGCACCGGCTTCGAGTTTCTCCACGATAGACGGTGGAAGGAGATCTGGGATATAATTCGTCCCTGTTGACATATGGATGGACTGATTGTATAGGAAAAAAGAAAAACAAGATCAAAAGATTTACGATGACAAAGTCATTTGGAAAGCACACAGGGAGGGTAGCAACTTGGAAGAACCAGAAGAAGCACTTCCTCGTTCCATGGTCGAATTGCGCCGTCGTCCCATTGCGAAAGAAGATCTTTTGTCGTTAAACGGGAAATTTGGGGGTGGTTTGCGTTGCGGCTGTGCTATTGTACCTTATCCTCTCATTCATCTTTAGGGGAGCCTTGATGCCCCCTTTTACAGCTCTTTGCCGGAGGATCTGTTCCATGATCGCTGTCCGATTCACATGACCACACCGGCGAGCGTCAGTCCGCTCTCTCTCGAACTCTCTCCAAACCCTGTCACACAAATAAGTTGTCGATGACGACACAACCAAAAGCGAAAACGAAACAGGTAATAATAAGATGATCGCAAGGAGGATATTACGCTGCCGCAATGAGTCATTAGCTTACTGGATATCAACCAGCCGACGACGATCTTTCGGCTCGTCCACCGTCCAAGGCGAATCATCCTCATTGACACCATTATCCGACACGAAAAAGTATCAAGTCCCTGTTGTTGTCCTTTTCTCGTTAGCCACTGGATTTATTCTCGGACGTCAGTCGGTCCCCCCTCCCAAAGATGAAGGACATGATCATGATCATCAACATAATCATCGTCACCTTCCTGATGGAATGCCTAGAACATGTTGTAATGAGACAGAACTTCCCGAAGATCATAGGAAGTTATTTCATACACTCAAACGTATTGTTGGGAAAAACAATGTTCTCTCTGGTCGAGAAGAGACGGCACAGACATTACCATTTTTGAAGGGTGCTCGATTGGGAAAGGGAAACGCATTATTCATCGTTCAACCACAAAGGTTAAAGGACGTTGTGGAAGTCGTCCAGGCTGTCATCGATGCGAATTGTGTCGTCCTTGTACAGGGAGCGAATACTGGACTTACTGGTGGATCTGTTCCTCGACAACAGGCAGATGGTCGTCCGACCGTCCTAGTCTCGATGAGACAGTTAGATATGATCATCCCCATTGATAATGGGGAACGTGTTCTTTGTCTTGCAGGTGTTGGATTGGCATCATTGAATAATTTCGTTCAAGAACATTTTCATCGTGAATCACATTCCATTTTAGGTTCTACCTTTTTAAATCCTACGACAGCAGCGGGGATTTCATTAGGGTCCGGGGGGACACAAATGCGAAAGGGTCCAGCCTATACGGAACGTGCCCTTTATCTCAAGGTCCTTCCAGACAAATTCGGTAAGGCAACGGTCAAAGTCGTTAACACGATGGGGATACAAGATTTAGATTGTGAAGAAGGAGAATTTGATGCACATATACGACATGATGGTATCATCCGCATCATGGATAAGTATATTACCTCCCTCCAAGCGGATCATACACATCAGATGAAACGATCGAATGATACGTATGGTATGAAACCCGCCAGTGATAAGGAATACAGGAAGCGTCTATGTGATGATGATGATGAAGTCAATCGATACAATGCCGATACTCGTGGTGCCGATTGTAATCGATCAGAGGGGAAGGTGATCATTTTAGCATCCGTCCATGATACGTTTGCGAAACCAACATCGACGAAAACATTTTGGTTATCCTTTGATTCGTTAGATACTGCACTCCAATTCCGTAAGGAAGTCTGTTTGGATAATCCGGTGGATGTCCCAATTTCAATGGAATATATGGATCGAGACTCCTTTGATGTCATCAATCAGGCTGGTCTCATCCTTGGGAATATCATTTATGCCGTCGGGACATCTTCCCCCATCGTCAAGAATTTCTGGAATTTAAAACTATGGATAGAATCATTGAATGTACGGGGGGCATCCAGTAAGTGATACCCTGAGAGAGACGATGAGATACTATATGAACTTTTTCATTCACATTCCGTTTGTTTCCTCTCTTTCTTTCGTTCAGCTATTGGCGACAAACTCCTGTATTGGTTTAACCCAATCATGCCTTCCATTTTGCCTTCAACAATAATGGCTATGGGGAAAGAGAGGGATCATCACGTCGCCATGACTGTTGGAGACTTTGATGGAAGTTTGGATCGATTTATGCAACGGATGGTCCAATTCAAGGAGAAACATCCAAATAGTATTGCAATTCATGAATGTCAGAGTCAATCTGAGATGGATGCCTTGACTGCATTCCGATTTGTTGCTGCACCCGCCTTTCGAACATATTGTGTAGGGAATGATATTCAAGGATTCAGTGTCGATTATGCATTACCCAAGAGTGGAGGGACAGTTCCACCCCTCCAGTTGGCTACACCAGTGAAACGGATGCGATACTCTCACTTTGGTTGTAATGTCGTCCATGAAGATGTCGCATTCCCTAACGGGATTGATGTTGATGCGATAAAGTATGCATTGAAGAAATCTGTAGAACATGAGTGTCATGGTCGTCTTCCAGCTGAGCACGGACATGGATGTGAATATAAGGCTCCACCCGAAACTCAACAACGATGGATGCAAATGGATCCTATGAATGTGATGAATCCTGGAGTGGGCGGCCTACCGTCAACCTATCGATATAGAACAGACAACTAGGATGTCATATGGAAAGATGGAACATCGCGAGTGGTCGAGGAAGTAGTTGAAAGGAGGGCCTCCTAGGCACGAGACAGCCACGAAATTTCGAGTCAGGACGACTTTAGCACAGCATTTTGGGGCTATTTCAAGCAGAAGTACGTTACCATAGATGAATGCGATAAAGGATGAAATCTTGACTAGGCTGTTCGAAGTTCGAAAGCATCTACTTGTATGACTTTGTCTCGCGCACCGCAACGCGACTTGCTATGGAAACCGTAGAATGACCGTGAAATAGCGGTATATACATATCTATCATAGGTACTGACACCACTCCTACGATCATACTTATACTTAACCTATGATATGATCATACGGATCATTCTTTGTGTCGTGACTGGCAATAGAGAGGAGACGATTCTGACAGCCTCTCCCCGCCGTGTTCAGATTCCTATCATACTTCGACCTCCTTCACTCGTAATTGCATCGTTTTCCAGCAAACCATGGACAGAAATCGTCAATTAGCCTCGGACGGCAATGATGGGAAATTTTCCCGTCTACCACTCAATCGACGAAAACGACAAGAAGAAGATGACGACTTGTCGGCGATGAAACCGGAAAGTGGATCCGCTTCTTCCCGACGACGACAAGAACTAGGACAAGAGGATCGGAAACCTTCTGCTGTCAAGGGCAAATTGGATGTCAAAAAGTCAGGACCAGGATTCCAATTCTTGGAACAAGCCCGAAAAAAGAATGTAGACGTTGAAATCCCTCTACCGACGACTGGTACCGTACAGTACGCTACAGTCCCGGGTGGACCCGTATCGGGTGAAGAATGTAGTGAAATCACGATGGAAAGGTTTGATGCCCCTACATTTCGTCCGACACTGCGACCGATACGATCTCAGGTTGAACCAATTGAGGTTCCTGTAGCTTCCGATGATGCTGAGGTGGTAGCCCGAACGACGACTGACGGTGAGGCAACACAGCCACAGGAAGAACGATTGATGAATGTGAAGGATATCGTTGTGGCTACTGAAGTAAAGGAGGTAGATCCTTCCTCTCATATTTGTGGACTCGAACGACGGGCATTTATCATCGTGCTCATCATTTTTGCGGTCATCACAATGATTGGAGGTGTAACGAGTGCAGTTCTGTTGTCGACATGGGATAAAACCGACGGCGAAGATAAGACTGCGCCATTCACTAACAGTCCCACGTCAGCTCCTGTCATGCCAATTCAAGATGCCCTATTAGAGGAACTACGATCGTGGATAGCCCCCACAGAACAAGATCTGATCCCTTTCGAAGACCCAAACTCGGCTCAGTCTGCAGCCCTTGAATGGCTACACTCCGATCCGATTACCATGTCCGAAAATAGAACCACTGAAACGGTTTTGGAACGATACGTTCTGGCTGTTCTTTTCTTCTCCACTAGTGGTCGAAATTGGATCTGGCCTTATTTATTTGATGACCCTACCTGTATGTGGAATGTATGGAATGACAAGGACAATACCACTACAGGAGTCTATTGCTTATCCGATGATGGAACAGTCGGCTGGCTTGATTTGAGCGACAACAATCTTCGGGGTCGACTACCGTGGGAGATCGTCCTCTTGACGAATCTTTTTTACATTGACTTCGACGGTAACCGTATGTCGGGCTCGATCCCATCAAGAATCAACGAATTGAGTCGCCTCGAGACCTTTTGGGCGTTGGGGAATGATCTCACAGGATCTTTACCCTCAATATTTTCGCCAGTGACTTTATCTATTGACTTGGGAGAAAATTCGATGAACGGATCTTTCCCTGCTGGATGGGGCGAAGCGATGCCCAATCTCCAATACCTCTCTATTGAGCGGAACTCCTTCACAGGTACCTTACCGGCGGATCTAGGGAATATCATTCCCTTGGACAACTTCAATTTTTATGGGAACTCGTTCACTGGATCCGTGGATCAATTCTTTTGCGGTGGTTTTAGGTGGGAACTGCTTTCAGCCGATTGTGACGAAGTGGAGTGTCCTTGCTGCACATACTGTTGTTACGACGGCGAGGACGAGTGCGTTGAAATGACCTAGGATTCGCAGCACATAAAGGTATTTCTACGACATTTGCAAATGGAACTGACGTCGGTGGGATATGATCGGCTTCCAGCCGAGCACGTCCATGAATTGCGAATGTATGGCCCCATAACGGAATAAGTAAGAATCGGTGCAAACGAATCCTACGCATGTGATGAATCCTGGAGTGGGTAGCCTGCAGTCAAATTACTGACATAAAACCGACGCCTAAGATGTCATTTAATTCTCTACCTCCTGTGGTCGAGAAGCGTATTGTGAGGAAGAGGTGAATTTGGGGATGGTGGTCGACGGTGTTCGATTGCGTACCATACGCAGATACGTTGATACCTTCTACGTGGACTTTATGGCAATTGACGTAGCACAAAGGGCGAGGTACTGTCTATGGCTGCGTCGAGATCATTTCTACTTTCGCTCGGAATTGGAAAGAGAGAGAGAATCAGAGCGGCACTCCAAGAAGGAGGACTTTGATAGAGTTCGCAGGACGACAAGGACGGCGAGTTCGGGCCGGATGAAAGTGAGTTTTGGTCACAGGAGTGTAACATCCGTTGAAGCCCATTGTAGAAGCAGTTCGATCTTGAAACTCCCACGATCAGTACAAGGACTGGATTTTGACCAGTTCTCTTCGCTACCGCCCATCTTGTTACCCAGGGAAGCCCATCTACCCAAACCGGTCAATCTGACTTGACCATCCAAGAATAATCGATCGACTCCCTCACGTTTCTGAAACTAAACAATTGATATCGTGTTTATTTCGTTTCTTCCTTCCTAGTACGAAAAACATTATAACATGACCTATCCCGATGACGGTTGTCAAGGGATATGGGGACATTGTAGGCAGGATTATTCTGGACTAGATGAGTAGGTTAGGTACGGAATCGCCCAGAAAGCATCTACGCTCCTTGTGTCAATTTTGTGTTTTTTCGTCTTGTGAACATGAAGTCTTGGACTGCTTGTATGTCCCCGCCATTATGCCGATGTCCGTCCCCACGCGGAGGTGCGTAGAGGTGGTAGACACAACGCGATTTTGGTCTTGGGTCACTTCGGATCATTTTCGTCACAAATAACATTCGCCATACAAGAGATGTCGCAGCGGCGTCTCAATTACGAGTCGACCAATCTTCGTTTGGCGTTGGGGCATATAGGGCTAGTAGGGCTCATGTGTGTCTGACTGTGAACAAGACTCGTCCTGACATGACAGCATCCTCTCCATTGTGTGGTTCTCCAGCACCATTCGCATTTTTCTTTGTGCTTCATGGGAGTTGCAACTATGGGCAAAAATCCTCGACCACCCTCAGGCGACCACGATAGGGGTACCGATGACGATGGCAACAAATACTCACCTAGACAACGCACTCGACGAAAAGTAGAAGAGGATGACGATGACATGTCGGCGATGAAACCCGAGTCTGCCTCCTCTCCTTCCGGACACAGACGTCAACTAGACCAAGAAGAAGGTCGGACACTTTCTGCGCTGAGGGCTGACCGTAATGTCAAGAAAGTAGCAGGGCCCGGACTACTATTCCTGGAACAGGCCCTAAGGTGTGATTTGGATGTTGAAAAACCCCTCCCAATAACTCGTAGTCGACCACATGCTGCTACAGTCCCTGGCGCCGTATCAGGGGGCGGGGATTACAGTCAGATGGCGATTGACAAACTGGAAGACTCTTCCATTGTTTCGGCACTGCCACCGGCGGGATTTCGCAATGGACCGATTGAGGCGCATTTGGCCCCCGATGATGCTGAGATCGAAGCCCGAATGACCGTTCGATTAGAAGGTCAAATCACAAAGCAGGTAGAGCAACGATTGATGAATGATGTCATTGTGGCTACTGAAGTCAAGGAGGCGGATCCTTCCTCTCATATTTGTGGATTCCAACTGCGGACTTTCATCGCCTTCGTCATGATTTTTGGGGTCATCGTAACTGTCGGAGGTGTGGCGACTGGGGTTCTGTTGTCGATGTCAGACAACGATAGCGATCAGAGCAAGAGTGTTCCATTCGTTCTAAGTCCAACGACAGCTCCTGTCATGCCCATCGAAGATGTCTTCTTGGACGAACTAAGATCATGGATAGCCCCTACAGAACAAGATCTAATCCCTTTCTATGATCCATACTCAGCGCAGTCTCAAGCCCTTGAATGGCTACACAACGACCCGATTTCCATGTCCCAGAACAGGACTACAGAAACGGTTTTACAACGATACGTTTTGGCCGTTCTTTTCTTCTCCACTGGAGGTAGTAATTGGTTCTGGCCTTACTTATCCGATGACCATGCTTGTACATGGAATGTTGACGGTGAAGAGGGTAATTATACCACGGGAGCCGTTTGCACGGCCGATGACGAAACGGTCGATAGGCTTGAATTGAGCAAAAATAATCTTCGTGGTCGACTACCATGGGAGATTGTACTGATGACGAATCTTGCATCCATTGACTTCGACTCCAACAGTATTTCGGGCTCGATCCCATCAAGAATTATAGACTTGAGTCACCTCGAGATCTTCTGGGCAAGGGATAATGATCTCACCGGAACATTGCCCTCGACATTTTCCCCAGTGACTTCATCTATTGACTTGAGACAGAACTCGATGAACGGATCTATACCTGTTGGCTGGGGCGAAGCGATGCCTAAACTGGAGTACCTTGCTCTCGAGTTGAACTCCTTCACAGGTACTATACCCTCTGATATAGGGAATATCACTCCCCTGGAGGTCTTCACTTTCTTTGGCAACTCGTTAACTGGATCTGTGGATGAATTCCTTTGCCATGGCTTTCAGTGGACAGACCTTATGGCAGATTGTTATGAAGTGGACTGTCCCTGCTGCACAGTCTGTTGCTACGACGGTGAGGTGGAGTGCGACGACATGACTTAGGATCCTCAGCAAATGAAAGTCGATATGGAGAATTTGCCAATGCAATTGACGTTGATTGGTTATCTATGCGGCGAAGAAATCGGTGGGACATGATTATCGTGATCGGCTTCCACTAGATCACGTCCATTGATGGCGAAATTGTGGCCGCATCCGAAACTCACTGTCAACAACGATGTGTACCGATGAATCCCATGGATGTGATGAATCCTGGAGTGGGGGGTTACCGTCAGCCTATCGCTCATAAGGAACACTAGGTTTATGTATGGGTGGTGGGAGATCATGTTTGTAATGGCGCTTTAGGACTTTAGCTACCTCGGACTGCAAAATAGGCAGTTCTTGTGACGACTAGAATCGTAGTTTTTCAGGCTTTTTCATTGTTTGTACGGCACTAACCCGTCGGATGCTATTTCCCTCTGATCCTTCGATGTAAGTAATTGAAGAATACAGTAGTCGGATCGGTAAACAAGCGATTAGGCTTTACATCCATATGATTCTCTAACCGCAAAAAGTGTTTACAGTTAACAGTTGGACGAATGCCGAGGACCCGGAACCACCCTCCGACTTGTCAGAAGGAGTGTCGGAAGAAACCGCGACGCGAAGAGCTGTTGATATATGGAACAAAAAATGAGACGCCTTCCTCAACCTTTATATGCTTTCTCGGGACGGCATAAAGTCTACTTTGAAGTGACAATATGGACGATGGTACAGAAAATTTCCCGTACAGAAATACTGGCAACTGTAAATAAGATAGTCATTTCTATATCTCCGTCCGACTGTCCTACTCAGCCGATACGGGAGATATTTCATATGTCCCACTATGATAGCGTCTCTCCACGAGTCGTCGAGCTGTGGGGTCGGGCGATGTAATGAAAGAGAGAAAATAATTCAAGACATGATACCGGCAGCACTCCCCCATGGAATCTGCCTTGTCATATTTCTCATTATTTCTTTACTTCCAATTTCACACTAGGTGGCGTCGACTTGGGAAAGTACCAATATGGACAGAAACCCTCGACCACCCTCGGACGACGACGATAGCGGCACCAGATACTCACCTAGCCAACGAATTCGACGAAGACTAGAAGAGAATGGCGACGACGCCTCGGCGATGCAGCCGGAATCTGTGGCCTCTCTTACCCAATACTGGCGACAAAGGGAGCAAGAAGCTTTTGCTGTTAGGGGAAACGAGAGAGCATCTGGGCCAGGATACTTCTTCTTGGAACAAGCCCGAAGGTGTGATCCAAATTTTACTGGGACGGGAAGCCGTAATGTCACGAGAGCATCAGGACCAGGATTATTCTTCTTGGAACAAGCCCGAAGGTATGGTGTGATTGCCGAAACATCTCCTCCAACAGCTCGTACTGTACCATACACCACAGTCCCTGGTGAAGTCCGTAGGGCCGTTTCCACCGAAGATCGCAGTCAAATCCCGGTGCAAGCGTCGGAAGACTCTTCGTTTCATTCACCAGTGCGACCAACGGGATCGCTGAGTGCTGAAACAGCTCCTCGAACAGCTCGTACTGTACCATACACCATAGTGCCTGGTGAAATCCGTAGGGCCGTGTCCAATGAAGATCACAGTCAAATCACGACGCAAGTGTTGGAAGACTCTTCTTTTCGTTCAACAGTGGGACCAACGGGATCGCATGAGGAACCGATTGAGGCTCACTTGGCTCCCGATGATGCGGAGGTCGAAGCCCGAATGACTGAACGAATAGAAGGTCAGATCACAAAGCAGGTGGAAGAACGATTGAGGAAAGAAATCATGTTGGTAACGGAAGTAAATCAGGTGGATCTTTCCCCTCGCATTTGTGGATTCAAACGACATGATTTCATCACCTTCCTCATGATTTGTGGGGTCATCGCAATGATCGGAGGTATTGTGACGATAGGTCTGCTGTCATCATCGCACATCGATAGCAAGAGCAAGAGCGCACCATTCGGTAACAGCCCTGCGGGAGCTCCTGTCATGCCCATTGAAGATGTCCTATTGGACGAACTACGATCATGGATAGCCCCTGCAGAACAAGATCTAATCCCTTTCCATGACCCAAAGTCAGCACAGTCTCAAGCCCTTGCATGGTTCCACTCCGACCCCATTGTCTTGTCCCAGAATAGATCGACTCAAGTTGTTTTGCAACGATACGTTTTGGCTGTTCTTTTCTTCTCCACGGGAGGTCGTAACTGGTTTTGGCCATACTTCTTGTCCGGTGGCCATTCTTGTTCATGGAATATTGAACAGGGCAATTCTACAAGAGGAGTATATTGCAGGCACGATGATGAAACAGTCCATAATGGAACAGTCAGCAGGATTGCCTTGAGTAGTAACAACCTTCGGGGTCGACTACCCTGGGAGATTATCCTACTAACAGACCTTGAACGCATTGAATTCAACTCCAACAGTATTTCAGGCTCGATCCCATCAAGGATACACGAGTTAAGCCGCCTTGAAACCTTTTGGGCAAAGGAGAATGATCTCACAGGAAGATTATCCTCATCGTTCCCCCCCGCGATTATATCTATCAACTTGAGACAGAACTCGTTGTCCGGATCGATCCCTACTGGCTGGGACAAGGCGATGCCGAAACTCCAAAATCTTTCTCTTGAGTTGAACTCCTTCACAGGTACTGTACCGTCTGATTTAGGGAATATTCAACCCTTGGATGACTTCAGCTTCTTTGGAAACTCGTTGACTGGATCTGTGGATCAATTCTTTTGCGGTGGTTTTCCGTGGACAGACCTTGTGGCCGATTGTGACGAAGTGGAATGTCCA
>Ga0194115_10006477_pt1 | contig 11856 bp, 11 predicted proteins | sample TA2MahsurfametaG_3_FD_148656 | JGI IMG/M metagenome (GOLD analysis project Ga0194115, IMG submission 148656) | Freshwater microbial communities from Lake Tanganyika, Tanzania - TA2015002 Mahale S4 surface | ecosystem: Environmental > Aquatic > Freshwater > Lake | place: Tanzania: Lake... | reverse complement strand
GGGGGGGGGGGGGGGGGGGGTAGCAGGATCCACCCCCTCTCCCAGTAATAGGGGCTTCTGCATGAGGTTTGTCCTCTTTCCCTCTTCTGCCAGCAATACTGCTGGTCTGCTCTGCCCAGCCTTGACAGTCTTTTCCGTCGTCACCCATATCAATTCATTCAACTTTAATTCTAAAATTTTCTTTGTTACATTCATCGTTGAAAAAAAAGTAACGGACAAGAAAGGAAAAAAATCTCAACGATCCTCACCCCACACTTCCGATTGGAAGTGTCGCCTCCTCTCACTGCAGCCAGCCTTGTATTCCACTGGGAGAGGGGGGGGGGTACAATAAAGGGGCTTTCCTCAATCAATGAATCGATCTCCGATGACCCAAAAAGGCGCATTATTCCACATTCCAAAAAATCAATGGCCAAGGTATAACCTCAGAGATGTGGGGAGACTGGAAACAGCTTTCCGGGTGGAATAAATGTCTCTGAAAGGGTCCCCCATCCATCCGCACACCCCACTGCAAAAGATACTGTACTCCTCCTTTGCCAATCAGGTTGTTTATCCCAGGGGAGAATAAAAAAACAATCATCTCTTCCCGGGGTTTCACACTCCCTCTCCAGGACAACTGACTGACTATGGGGGGGGACCCAAGGACACGCGTTGCCATCGGGGTAGTAGTCTCCAGTATTCTTCTCCGTTATCGGCATAGTCCACGACTGTCTACGAAGCATACATCGACATCCCCAAAAAAGGACTTCTATATAAAGTCCAATCGTCTTTTTGAAGGGAGAGGTCGCCAAGCAACAAGCAGGGTAGATGGGACTACTGATTCCGAGATGTCGTCATATATTTTTCGTCAACATTTGTATTTTACAGACTGTCAAGATCCTAACATACTTCTCTCTTGCGTGTATAGGAAGATCCAACGAGATTCTCGAATTACTCTCTTCCCCAGGTGATGCATATGAGGAGAAAACCGATGGAGAGAGAGGGGGGGATGTGCTGGTGGAGGGGGTTTTGGGAACTCGTTGCTTGGGAAGCAAACTGACAGTGACTGTGATTTGGATTTCTCGCTTGAGAGAGAGTTTCCACCACTGGAACCACATGGAGCTGCCGGCTTTCCGTTGAGAGAACGACTTCCCAAGAGAATGAGACGTATGTACCACTTTGTCAGTGTCAAGACACCTACCGTTTCATAAAGTCTCACATTGTCGGAAGGCGAAACGGACCATATAGCCCCCCCCCGAAAATTCGGACACCATCCAGTACCGTATTTATGTTTACATACCATATGCCCCTTTAATTTTTTATGATGCTATATATGCCCCTTGTACATCTTAAAAAGGAGAACCTTCTTCTTCTTTGTTCGACATCACATGAGCTCATGCATTTTCGTTAAATGAAAAACTTCGTGTATAAGGGGATATGGGTACTATACATACAGTATCATACGAAATTTTGCGACGGTGATGATTGACAGAGAGCGAGTGGACAGAATGACAGTGAGAAAGTAAAATTTGAAATGGTGTGTTTCCGGCCAGCTTCCGTATTCGTTGACACGGTGGCAGCAGTACCCTTTCTCATTGCAACCAACCAACCAACCAACCAACCAACCAACCAACCAACCAACCAACCAACCAACAACAACACACCAAGAATTCAAGAAGAAGGATGATCCTCCTCCTTCGAATGTCGACTATCACCACTCTGGTCTTTCTATATTATTCCATCGTCGGTGCAATGCACCAGGATGAGTTCATTCGTGTCGATGATGGACTTTCGAAACCCGCAAGTACTGTTGTTTCGGATCGAATTCTCAAACCGAAGAACACGAATAGCACAAGTGACGACGACGATGATGGCAACGGCCAAAAAGGTAGTAGTAGTAACAACCAGACATCATCGTCTTCGTCGTCGACGACGACACCCCGTCCATCTCCTCCTCGACCTGTGACTACTACAGTCACGAAACCTGGAATGATGTCAAGTCGATGCAAACAATTTATTAAGGAAGTACTCCGTCTTGATCAACGTTGTTCGGATGCATTATCGACATTCGAATCGGAACTTATTTGTGATACAAGATATGGCATCACATCTCCGGACTTGGTGGTTACGACTCCATTTGATGAATATCAAAAAGCTGTCAATGAATATGAAGAATTCCTTACTTCCTACCAACTAGATACAGACGACACGGGACGCCTTGGTCAGGATTGTACTATCGATGGCAATGGTCAGCCAATCCAATTTACAACCTTCGGTAATTGGTGTCCCATAGATGAAGTCGTTGAAATTATCAGTATCGATCCACCCCAATTCCTTTATTCCAAACCAGAAGGTCCAATATTCTTGAGAGAGATCCTTCTTCTTCCTCTGTCTGAAGAAGGTTCCACTATCCCACTCCTACCATCTCAGAAACCATTAAGGATCCCATCAAGGAAACCCTCCAGGAAACCCTCCAGGAGGCCATCACAGAAACCTTCCCGTAAACCATCCAGTAAGCCGTCTCGGAAACCTTCCCGTAAACCATCCAGTAAGCCGTCTCGGAAACATTCCCGTAGACCATCGAGTAAGCCGTCTGTGAAACGTTCCAGCAGTCCATCGAGTGAGCCTTCTGTGAAACGGTCGAATAAGCCATCCAAGATTCCCTCGAGGAGGACACCCCCTCCATCACGAATGCCATCAAGGAAGCCGTCTGTGAAACGTTCCAGCAGTCCATCGAGTGAGCCTTCTGTGAAACGGTCGAATAAGCCATCCAAGATTCCCTCGAGGAGGACACCCCCTCCATCACGAATGCCCTCAAGGAAGCCATCAAGGAAACCATCTCGTCGACCCTCCAGTCAACCATCCTCCGTCATCTCCACAGAACCCTCCATCTTACCGATGACTACTCCGGACGATGACGACGCTTGTGTTGCAGCTGGTAGTACTACCATGCAGGTGTTTCCAAATTCTCCGACGATCAAGGGATCGAATTCGAATTCTACGACTCAGGACTCACTATGTTCGGTATCAGATTATGTCGGCGTTTTTTTTGTATTAAAGGGAATGGGAAAAAGAATATCGCTTCGACATGTGGATCGAAAGTGGATACTGTCTTACGATTGATTTCTCGGAATACCTGTGTCATTACGAATTTTGGTAGTCCTCAATGTATACCAGAGGATGATCGAGCTATCTTAGAATGGAATTCCAACCAAGGACAAGAATATATCTTATTTATTCGTGGTTCTGCTGGAGCAAAAGGTGATTATGAACTAACTATTACCTCACCGTAAAGACACGTGATGTTTGTTTCGGAACCCAATTTTTTCGAAACCAAGGCAATGATACCAGCTTGTGTCAGATGTTGACATCGTCTTGTATGAAAAGATTGTATGAAAAACAATATGCAAATGTTCATGATTCCATTTAGGATAGGTTATCCAATTGATTTTTTGTAGTGGCATGACATTAGTGATAGGTTATCATGAGATGAGAAAAGTAAGTTTTCCTCATTCGGAAAGACCCAACCCTTATTTCAACCATAGAAGGATACCAGACAACCCGTAGTAAACACAACCATCACCAAGCACTAGTCGTAGAGTTTCCATTTTAGAAAATGGATGGACGACTCCTCACAGAGGCAAAAACCTCTCGCTGCTATGTCGTCTCTTTTTTTTCAGGTCAATGTCACAGGCACTGGAAGGGTGGTTTAATGCCACCGTTGAGGCAAATGGGTACTTCACGAATACCGTACGCGAGTCACAGCAGTCGCGATGGTGCATCGGTAGGCGGCGCATCGAGAGTGTTCCATCGGTGAATACGCCAGTCAATCCGTTTTCGGATGACAAAGTGGGCAGGTCCTAAAGGTGCTTGTTCTGTCTACGCTTTGATTCTGTACAAAACTGGAATACGTACACTGTTCCGCACAAATGGACAGTGGGCATATTGCTACAAGATTGAGTTTTGGGAGGACAGGAACAGCGGTGGTGGAGAATGCTTACACAATTTGTATATTTCCGATCCAGCACCAGTGGGTGGAATTAGGGGTAGGCTCCCCCGTAACGTTGTGTCCTGGTGGGACGGATCTGTATTACGCTGGTCCGACGAGGTCATACTTTCAGGCACCCGAAGGACCCTATACAGCCACCATCGAGGCATATGGTATAGATTCAGGAACAAGAGTTACAGCTACGAGTCAAATGGCGTATAGTGTGAAACGGGGATAAAGAAAAAACCCCAAAGGGTTTCACGACGACGTATAGTGATTGTGTCGAGTCGTTTTTTTTACCTATCGCGTATTGACTTGGGGTCCATATTCATACAAGTGAGAGGGGTATCATTTTGCTGGATGGGGAGGGATCCTCACAAATAAGACACTCTTTTTTCGGACAAGGGAGATTATGTTGTAGTGGGAATATATATGTGTATGACTTCCCTCCTCCCGGGCCCGGCCCCTCCGGTCGACCATCCCAAAACGTTGTCCTTCTCCGGGAAGACGAGTATCTCGAGGAAACAGTTGATCACGAGCAAGTTGTCGGACAGAGATAACCTAAAAAAGCACGGGCAGGCAAGGCGTCCTGCGTGTGACAGCACGGGAAAGGCACTACAGTACCATACTTTTGGTCTAAAAATGCTACTTATGTATGTATCAAATGCCCATAGTTAGGTACCTTATCTACATACTATGCTTGCCCCCACCGTGGAGAACGATAAAACGACACCGGTTTACAACTACGGTTTCATCGTGTTCACGAAATTTGTCAATTTCATCATCTCAATGAGCTCACAATTTCTCTTTTAGAGTTATTGATCAAAGCTTTCATCGCCATTACTGATTACTATGACAATGACAAATTCCTACTACGACATGAGTCCTTTCCATGTCAGTGACACCTTCTCTATGGCCGCCGCTGCTGACCGTGAGTCCTTCACAACTAGCGCAGGCATGGAGAATCGGTCGATCTGCTGGTCTCAGGATGCGATGGACATCGACGAAGAAGATCATGATGTCCTCATGGAAGATGTTTTTGATGATCCCATGGAAATCGACAGCGTCCACGAAGAAGTTGACGATCCCATGGAAATCGACAGCGTCCACGAGGAACATGACGATCCCATGGAAATCGACAGCGTCCACGAGGAACATGACGATCCCATGGAAATCGACAGCGTCCACGAGGAACATGACGATGACGTCTCCATGGAGGACGTCGAGAATTGGATGGATATCGATGAAGAAGATGATGATGTCGTGATGGAGGATGTTGAGCAGAATGCTTTTTCGTGGTCTGCCCCGTCCCGTCCCGCATCAACCCCCATCTCCACGTTTTCGTCGTTCGCTCAGCGGTACGCGTCGTTGTCGTCGTCGTCTTTCCCATCCTTCCACATCCCAGCATGGCAGCCTGCCATTTCCCCATTCGCTCGTTCCTCGATTGTCTGCTTCTGAAGATTTATCAGCAAGTGATTTGTTGTTTGCCGCATAACAAGAAGATTCAGATCCATCGGTGTTCGTTCGTTCGTTTGTTCCTTTCGGTTTATAATTATTTTGGATCGAGGATTGTTGGAAGTGTGATTTTATTGTGATGGATCCTGTCAAAAACTCGAAGGCACGGCCTCATTGCGAGGCGGTCGATACTGGTGAACCGACAGTCCCGTCATTCCCTCTTTCTTTGAGGGTTCCCGTTTGGGTTGGGACGCCCCCCTGAGTTTTTTACGCCATGGGATTCATTGCAGATCATCACTACAGAAAACAGGAGATTCGCCCCCCCCTATTCCCCCTCCCCCCTTTTTCACTTTCTAGTGAGCAGCGTTGATACCGCCGTAGTTTGAGTACCAGAAAATCTACTTTTAGCTGTGATTTATTGCGTTGGTGTCATGGACCGATGGAGGGTGTGCCAGCCTGTAGTTGTTTGCTCTCTTCTCTGGCCGGAATCCCGCACTCCGTGACGATGCGATGATCGAACATAAGGCAAGCCTTACCTTATCGATGCTCCTCCTAGCAGCTTCCTCGTTAGCTATCTCAGAGGTGATGTTTTCGCGGAATCTGACAAGGCTTTCACGCTTGGCCTCGACGACACTCCAATAAGCAATTGCCGCGTTCTTCTTCCTTGACGTGCAAACAAAGTCGTCTCTTATGTTCTTCAGATATGGAAAACCTTGTCGCAGAGTCAAAAAACGGTTGGGTATTGCCATCGGATGAGTTGAAGAGCATGGCCTTGCCACCCGAACGAGAATGAATATAGTTGCATACAATTTCAAGAACATCCAAGTTCTGTTGCACCTGCATATTGTTAAGTTCAGAGGTATTTTGACGGATAGCGCATATTCGACAAGGAGTAGACGATGAGAAGATGGGCAAACAAACCGGTGAAGAATGATCATTGTTGGAAAAACCCCTTGTGGTCGAACATGCAATGGAGGATCTTTTACTATCGTATCTGCTCCTTTCTTCTTCCTTGTTAGGGACATGATGACGACGACGAGTCTCAGACTGGAGTGCGTTGCACCTTTTTGTCACTACGATCACAACTGGAGGTAGCGTTTTGTTGAAGTCCATGTACGGTGGTTATGATAGCACCTTTGTTTCTTATGAACTCATTTCAGTGAGCAATTTTAAGTTGGGACTTATGGTGGCTACCACAGTTGGAAGGATTCTCTATGCCCTGCAGGCCATGAACTACAAATTCACCGCTTCCTTGGGGCTATTCTTCGGAAACACTACGGTCACTATCTTCCAATACTTTCTGGAACAAAAACACCAAAAAAGAAAAGTCGAGATTCGAACGCCTTATAGAATATTGATTGTCCCACAGATCCTACCAATTGCCCTTTTTGTATTGGCCCTAGGCAAAAAATGAACGAAACACAATTGGATTGCTCTTCGACTCGGTGGAATGAAGTTAAATTAAGTTTGAAATGGATGGGTTGTTTCGACTTTTCTCGGGAGGTGGAGTTTTGATTGGTACTCGACTATGAGGATGTCGAGGATACGTCCTAGAAGAAGGCAGGAGCAAGGCCAAGCCCATCGAGTAAAAATATGCAGGACTAAAGATGGCTTGCCTGCAGTGATTTTTCGATCCCGTCCTTGACTCCTACCTCTTCTTGCAGTATTGTTGTATACGTAGAGTGACAACGTGAAAGCCGGTTTCCTTCCTCTTGTTGCAGTATTGTTGCATATATAGAGAGAGTGGCAACGCTGATGTCGGTTGCGAGTAGTATGAATGTCATGGTAGTGTTTCATTCGTTTTTCTGTTGTCGGAGCGTTTCGTTTAGTGGTGTCGAGAGCGAGAGAAGACAAAGGGATCATTCATCGTCTTTTCGAGAAAAAAGAATCGAAACTTCGTGTCGTAGATGCTGCGTCGTTCCCAGTACACCACAATACACCTATATATTTTGTCAGAACATAAACTTACCACTATTTTGCCATGCGGGATCATGTTCGTTGTAAGCGTATGTGTTGGAGACAATTCGACGGTTAGCCCAACGAAGTTGGGGGGGAAACAGCAAAATAGAACCCATGGCCCGATTATGTTCACGAAGGAACGGCCGGTAAATTTCCGTTGCATATATGGACTCCATACAATCGTTGGTTGTGCGATTTCTGTGTGTGCACGGAAACCAATCGGTGACATCCGACTATGGCCCCGTGTCCATGACGACGGCCTTCCTGGAAACTACCACTATTGTACACCTCGTGTCACCCACCCGGCACTACTGGTCGTGATATACGGTACCAATGATCGGCAGAGGATCCCACATCTCTCCTGATTGTTGTTTTGACTGTGTATTTCCAGTTGCACTTAGTAATACTCCCACATGACAACAAGAAAATGGTCCTCCTCTCTCGAGATTCCCAAGGATATCTTTCGTAGGCAAAAGCCGCCCAAGACCCTCGAATGTCAATTGTTGACCTTTCAAGGACATAGGAAGTTCGATTCCTGGAAATCCATTCTACTGATTGAGCATATCGGATGGAAAACTTCTACACCGATTGCTCTTCCCCGCCGCTTTTCATCGGAAGAAAAACGATTACCTCCCCTAACGCAATGACCGTGGATCCTCCGCTGGAATGCTGACTGGCATTGTCGTCCTCGGTGACTGTCCGCGCTTAATACGTTGGAGACGCTGAGTTTACGATATCGCTCTGTTTGGGTGATCCATATCAGGGATTTTACGTCAGGAAGAAGAGTCAATACGTCGGATGAATCATGCCAAGTCAAATCAACTATCTAATGTCTGTCCCTCGACTAGATATGACACAGAGGGTCAACACTTTCCCTCTGGTGACCACCATGTAAATTCAACAGTCGACTTCGCAAAAATAGGGTTCCCGTAACAAATCCCAGATCCCGGATGATGGCGAAGACAAGTATACTTCCGTAGCAACGGGTGCTCGAGTCTGTTTCCAACCAGGTTCCTACGTATAGTCGTCTAGCATGGAAGCGGAAGACAGTAGTAATATCTTGGTTGAAATCAAATGTATTTGAAGCGATTCTTTCTTGGGACAGCTCACTTGTTTCTCTTGGAGAAGCAGCAAAGGCGTCTACATGTTTCTTTTTCTATACGTTTGAAGAATTTGGTCATTGCCGATGTCTGACATTCGGATACGATGCCACGGGCGGGCTACCCAGGACCACCTACACCAAGGGATACATGATCCCCCCATCATCCATTCTGCATCCTCATCGGTTCATTCGGGGTAACCGTACGAATCGACGGGAACTACCAAGGGTACTGACGTCGAGACAAATGCTATCAATCGCTTATATACTGGAGACGAATGCAGGCTCCGTTCGTCCCCCCCAAAAAGACCTGCCAGGATACGTAGTACAATCTTGCCTTACCATCTATCGATCTCGCGAATATCTGGCGGGTCTTTCGACTTCTTCTTCGTTGTCGTTAGAAATTGCTGTAAAGGGGACCTCTCGAGGAGCGATGTGTTGCCGCGAAGATTGACAATGTCGACGATGAGATTGAGACCCACACGATTGTTGACAAGCACTTAAAGATTATCCCAATCTGCTGTGTTCTTCTTGTACCGCCCACACTCTCCGTTGAATACATGCAATGCTGTCTCTGCGGGGGCTGCATCCTTGCCAGGCAACAAGGCACGAAGTCCGAATTGAGAGCTTGTATTGCCTACACCTCCCTCAAAGACAATCCTGGCAAAGCCATTGGCCTCCAACGGCGAAAGCATCAGCAACTTGCCAGAGGCTAGCTGCCACACATAGTCCACCTCGCGCATGAACAGATCGATTTTTTCATTCACCAAGGGAACTGGGCAGTAAAAGTTGGAAGTCGCGCATAGTTTGCTGAATTCGTAGTAGTTGAGCCCTTGTTGCTCGTGTCTGTTGTTCTGAGAGGTGATCGCCGCCTGTATGAACTCTGTTGCTGTCACCAGTTTTGGAGAGCCGCCCTTTGTCTTAATAAAGGAGGCATAATCCCAGGCCTCCTCCTTCCACGGGTTAATCTTGGCGTACTGGATCTCCTCTTCTTCTTCGATTTCTTCCTCTTGCTCCAGTTCTCTCTCACATTCGACATCAAGAATCTTTGCTTTGACCTTCGGCAGATTCTCAGCCATTTGATCGACATGAGCCAATAACTCGTCTACATTTCCGCGTATTTGGGGGCATTTTTTCTTTGATGCATTCGCTGCGGAGCTACAGACTAGGGCAACCTCTTTTTCGTCAATCGCATCACCATACATGGTCTCCAGGTCTGCGTTGTCCTGGACACAAGTTTTGCTTGGATCCGCTACACTTTCGTAGTGCAGCAACCCTTGATTCATCCACAGTGTCATCCCCTGTGCACAGCTCGCGACGGAATTGAAGAATGACCACTTCAGCAGATCCGTCACCGTCACTTTGCTAGCCTCTGCATTTAGCTGGACCCAGACCTCCGGTGCAACGACAAACTGAAGCTTCTGGCCTTTACCCAGCTGCCTCATCCGTCCACACGCCTGCACGAGGTTCTCTTTGCACAGCGCCGGTCCAATTGTGACCATCGCTTCCGCGGACGATGGTAGCTTCATGTCTGTCCCGCGAGTGTGACTCTCGTCAAAGATGACAAAACACTCTCGCTCCTTTATCGGAGAGCTCTTCAATAGAAATCTCTGTCCACTTGTCCAGTTCACGACAAGCCACTGTTGTTCCCCTTGATGATAGTACACAACTCCTTTCAGCTTCTTGCAAATACTGTGCCTTTCTTCCGCATTCCTGTCGTAATCACCCCGTGTAGGCATCGACATGACGCGCTGGATAATCTGCTCAGGATCCACTCCGGCAAGAAAAGCACCGGCGTCAATCAGGGCCTGACATCCACAACGCAGAGCTTCGTCGATTACACACTGCCACAAAGCCATCCCCTCAGGTTCCTCTGGAACCACTATCGGTCTCGGATCCGTTTCTGTGCAAGAGCATACAAGGTCAAACATCTTCCCATCCGTTGCATCCTGTACACCCACAGATTCTTTCCGTACCGACAGCGGCCAAAGTCGATGTGTGTCCTTAGTCCCAGAAAACCCCATCGAAAGTCCTTGAGGAATATCCCAGGCGGATTTCGTCAGATTGGCAGGATATGGACAATGTAGGAAGGGAAGACGAGTGTGTTGAGGAAGAAGTCAATGACGAGCATGTTGCGATGATGTGTCTGATAGAGAAGTCGGAATAGCGTACTGTTTCGAACATTGATTTTGTCTTCGTGGTCAATTAGTTGCTTGGTCTCCGTCGAAATGTTTTTCAACGAGTCATACCACGATTGGTAGTACTCACGTCGTTGTTGAGACGAGAGCGAGGATAGGCGCTGAAGCGCCTGCCGAAACTCAGACATTCTCAACCCACTCTGATAGTACGACAAGACGGAGTAGGTCAAACAGACGTCAGGATGTTTATATTCCGCGCGTGGTGCGGGCACATCCGCCGCTCTGAACGGAACCGCAAGAAGCTTTTTGTCAACTCTTGTGTCGTGGTGGTCCTTGCCCTCAATCGCATTGTCTTCGTCGATGCCATCTATCTTCGGTGCAGTTAATCCATAGTCCACTCGATGTCGCCGACGCAGACATGAGACAATAATGTCATTGGCGATCAATCCGCGCAAGCACAGTAGCTCATCTTTGAGCGCCTGGAGGTCACGATCAGCGCTTATCTCCTCCATTGCACGTATCGTCGGATCGCTCACGATCGTAACCATCTTCGCCCGCAGCGCTGCATCCTCATTGCCACGGTGTGTTCTCAACCACCCAAGATCAAATGGGAAGCAATCAATCTCGTTGATGACCAAAGAAGCGATGGCATGGCGAAAGCCACGAAGATCAGCTTCAGGCCGAAACTTGGTGGATTGAAAGCGTCCGGCTTCGTCGTCGTTCTCGATCCCGGTGTCAGCGACCACCGCAACAATTGGCATCCACGCCGCAAGCGTCGGATAATTCTTCCACTTCGACACAATTCTGAGCAGGAACTCTACAGATGCCTGCCTCAACGTTAGCCCTGGAAGAGCGGTGGGATTGCCCATGGCGTAGGTGAGTTGGTAGCGGTGGTGAAGCACCTGGTCGGCCTCGTCGATGATCGAAAGATACTGCTTATTGAGAGCACCGACAACTAGCTTGAGCTGCGCTCCGATAGCGTTCAGCTTCCTACTTGGATCCGAGCCTAACTCATGTGCTCGCAACATCAACGAGAGAGTATGCTCAGGCATCACACACACGCACCCACGAAAGCTCTTCACCGTCTCCATTAATATCTTTGCCGACGAGGCGGTCAGCTTCACATCTCGGGAAAACGGAAAGCACAACAGTGGGATTTCCAGACAGCTCGCCGTGAGAAATCGATGAAGAAAATCAAAGGCTTCGACGAAGAGTGGGCGGAGGAAGGTAACCATTGGATA
>Ga0194115_10006475_pt1 | contig 11859 bp, 9 predicted proteins | sample TA2MahsurfametaG_3_FD_148656 | JGI IMG/M metagenome (GOLD analysis project Ga0194115, IMG submission 148656) | Freshwater microbial communities from Lake Tanganyika, Tanzania - TA2015002 Mahale S4 surface | ecosystem: Environmental > Aquatic > Freshwater > Lake | place: Tanzania: Lake Tanganyika... | reverse complement strand
CAAATGGTTAGAAAAATCAGACATCCCTTTGGGTTTCAATGCCGAAGTAGACCTGCTCTGTTTTGAGGAAACCGAAATCGGCTTTCGCATGATTGTGAATCAGAAATACCAAGGAATGGTCTTTAAAAACGAATGCTTCCAACCCATAGAGGTGGGAGATGAACTCAAAGGATATGTTAGAGCCATCCGCGAAACCGGTAGCATCGATCTTTCCCTTACACCCATTGGGAGAAAAAAAGTTACCGGCTTGGCCGGTGTCATCTTGCAGGCCATCGAGGCAGAAGGCGGATTTTTGCCAATCACCGACAAATCATCGCCTGAATTAATTTACAGCCGATTCGCCATGAGTAAAAAGGCCTTCAAAGAGGTTGTAGGCACACTCTACAAAAACCGAGAGATTTCCATTGAGCCAAACGGACTTCGAAAATCACAATAACTCTTTGTGAACTAAGCCAGACACCCTGACTTATTTCTGCATCATCGTCAGGATATTCTGTCCCAACGCCGGTATCAATATCCGCTGCGTCATTAGATTTTCAGTAGCAATTTGCATCAATCTTTCCGCAGGCTCACAAATGGGCTCATCGCTCAAATCAAAGGTACCATAATGCATAGGCACCATGTGTTGGGCCCCCAAATCTAAGAAAGACTGATAGGCTTTGGCGGGCGACGAATGGTTCGATTCCATGAACCACTCCGGCTGGTAAGCCCCGATGCCCAAAATGGCCAAATCGATGTTCGGAAACAAAGCCTTGGTTTCGGCGTAGTGCTTTCCATACCCTGAATCCCCACCAAAATAAATCACTTTTCCGCCCACTTCAATCACAAAAGCGCCCCATAAATGTCTGTTGGTATCGGTAATCCAACGCCTGCACCAATGTCGGGTAGGCAAATACGTGATGCGAATGATTTGATCATCCAATTGATACTGTTGATACCAACCGGCTTCTTGGATGCGACCATTTCGGTTGAAATACGGAATATTTGTGTGGGCTTTCAACATCAAAATTGCTGAAGCGATCCTGATTGAAGGCATATGTCCCATCTGTAACTACATGGGATGACAAATCATCCGCCTTGGACAATTTATTGGATTTTTGATCGATTGAATCTGTTGTGTTGGATAAGGTATCCTAAGTCATGGCACTGAATAAACAAGGGTGAACCAATGATTGTTTCCCGTCTTTGGCCTGCAAGCCCATCGATAAGCCGCAAAGCAGCATGCCTTCCCAGGAAATGGTTCATTGTACGGTTTGTAAGAATCATGTGAAAAATATTAGGATACCGACCGGTGTATATCCCACTCACCGAGAATATGAAGGGCTTCAAAAACGGTTTCTATACCTTTTACTGTAACGATAAGTGCTTTATCGGTTTGTTTCACACTAAACTTGTTGGGGTTCCCAGCCACGAAGCCCATGATCGCCACAAAACTTTCGCTGTGATACACCGCCGCATTGGGATCGCCTGGGAAATAGCAACGCATCCCTCCGTTGCCCAGAGATATTTTCTCCATGCCCAATTGCTTGCCCGCCCATTTCAAACGAACCGTATCCAACAATGCCACAACGGTGAGCGGCAATTTCCCAAACCGATCTTTCAAATTGCTCGCAAATCGCTGTAACTCCAATTCTGTGTTGATGCCCGATAATTCACTGTAAAGCGCCAATCGCTCGGCCGTTTGCGTGACATAATCGGAAGGAATCAACATTTCGAATTGGGTATCGACCTGACAATCTCTGCTGCTGATGTCCTCGGGTTGATCAAACAAATCAACAAACTCTTCGTGCTTGAGTTCACGAACCGCTTCATCCAGAATTTTGTGGTACATATCAAAGCCCATCTCACTGATGAACCCCGATTGCTCTCCACCCAACAAATTCCCTGCACCGCGAATGTCCAAATCGCGCATCGCCACTTGAAACCCACTACCCAACTCAGTATATTCCTCCAACGTACGCAAACGCTTGCGGGCATCCTCGCTCAGCACGGAAACCGGGGGCGACAACAAATAACAGAATGCCTTGGTGTTGCTGCGGCCCACCCGACCGCGCATTTGATGCAAATCGCTCAACCCAAACAAATGGGCATTGTTGATGATGATGGTGTTGGCATTGGGAATATCCAGGCCACTTTCGATGATGGTGGTTGCCACCAAAACATCGTACTCCCCCTCAATGAACTGAACCATCACGTCTTCCAACTCGTGACCTTCCATCTGTCCGTGAGCCACACAAACCCTACACCCGGGCACCGAATCGCCAATCAAACGGGCAATTTCATGAATATCTTTCACCCTGCTATGTACAAAGAACACCTGTCCGCCCCGCTCCAATTCATGGGTTACGGCTTCGGCAATTAGATCTTTATTGAAGGTATGCAACTCGGTATGAACGGGCTGACGGTTGGGCGGAGGGGTATTGATGACCGACAAATCGCGCGCGCCCATCAAACTAAAATGCAAGGTTCGCGGAATGGGCGTTGCGGTGAGCGTGAGCGAATCCACATTCACTTTTCGTTCCTTGAGTTTTTCCTTGGCCGCAACCCCAAATTTCTGCTCTTCGTCGATGATCATAAGACCGAGGTCTTTGAATTCAATGTCTTTCCCCAAGATCCTGTGCGTTCCGATGAGCACATCTACCTTGCCCGCTTTCACTTTATCGAGCGTGGCCTTTTGCTCTTTGGCCGATTTGAATCGATTGATATAATCTACTTTGACAGGGAAACCCGCAAAACGCTTGCTAAACGACCGATAATGTTGCTGCGCCAAAATGGTGGTGGGCACCAACACCGCCACTTGTTTGCTGTCGCACACTGCTTTAAACGCCGCCCGCATGGCCACTTCCGTCTTCCCAAATCCCACATCACCACAAACCAACCGATCCATGGGCTGCGGAGATTCCATGTCGCGCTTGGTATCCTCTACCGCTTTGGCTTGGTCCGGGGTATCCTCATAGAAAAAGCTGGCTTCCAACTCCATTTGAAGGTAGTTGTCGGGGCCATAGGCAAAGCCTTGCTGTCCTTTCCGCTTGGCATATAGGGCGATCAGCTCACGGGCAATGTCTTTAACTTTCTTCTTGGTGGCTTTTTTCTGTTTATCCCATTGTGGGCTCCCCAGTTTGTGCATGCTTGGGGGTGTGCCATCCTTTCCGGTGTATTTACTGATTTTGTGCAGGCTATTGACCGACACATACAACAGGTCATTGTCTTTGTATACGATGCGAACCACTTCTTGGGTAACACCGTGCACATCCATTTTTTCCAATCCGGCAAACCGACCGATGCCATGATCGATGTGGGTGACGAAGTCGCCCGGTTTCAGATTTTTTAGTTCTCTGAGTGTGAGCGAGGTTTGCGAGGAATATTTCTGACGGCCCTTCGGACGGTAGAATTTATCAAACAGTTGGTGTTCGGTGGCGAAAGCAATCTTGACATCGCGATCCACAAAACCACCCGATAAACCTTGGTATACGGGATCAAAAACCACCTCGGCGCCGGTATCAGAAAGGATGGTAATCAATCGTTCAATTTGTCGGCTATTCTCACTAAACACCAAGGTTTTGTACCCTTCGCGTTGATTTTCCTTCATCCAATCGATGAGCATTGGGAAATTGCGTTTAAACAGCGGCTGGGGTTGCTGAAAAAATTCAATAATATCGACTTTCCCGGTGGGACGGGTACCACTGTAATGAATTTGTGTAAAGGCGTTCAGCACTTGTTCAAATCCTTTGGGGGTATTCCAAATTTGCTTGGGGTGTTTGGGGACGATTTCCCTGCCGAAGTCCACCGCTTCTTGGTGTGTTTGCAGTGCTTTTTCCCAGGCTTTTGCTAAGTCTTCGATTTGATAGGACATGTCGTGGGCGACCACGATGGTTTTGGGATCGAAGTATTCGGTAATGGAGATGGTGGTATCTTGATTTCGCTGTTCTTGTATGTTGGGGAGCAGAGAAAAGTGGGCAATTTCTTTGAGCGATAACTGATCATTGACATCGAAGGTTCTGATGCTTTCGATGATGTCGCCATCGAGCTCTATCCGAAAGGGGTACTCATGGGCGAAGCTAAACAGATCCACGATACCGCCGCGCACACTAAATTCGCCGGGTTCGAAGACAAAATCACGTCGTTCAAAGCCATTGGCCTGCAGGAATTCCATGAGAAAATCGGTATCGAGCGACTGACCGCGGGCAATTTCGATGGAAGAATTTTCAAGTTCTGTTTTATCCACCACAAATTCTGCCAGGGCGGAGGTATAGGTAACGAAGATACGTTTGTTGTTTTTCCTAAGGGCGTTGAGGGATTCGATGCGTTCTTGCACGCCCATGGCATTCTCCCTGGCGAGGTTGTAGGGTTTGAGGAAGGAATCTGGGAGGAAGTAAATGGGTTCACCCACCAGGAGATTTTCGAGGTCAGATTTAAAGTACTGGGCTTCTTCTTTGTTGGGGAGAACGGCCACGATGGGTCTGGAGGAGGAGGCGTAGAGGGATGCGGTGGCGAGGGCGAAGCCCGAGCCAGCCAGCCCTTGCAGGTGTATGGGTGCGGCCGCGTGCTCCGCCGCGGCCGCCAGTGCTTGCATGGGTTGGATTTGGGCAAATGCCCCCAGGATTTCTCTCGTATTCATCGCGATTCTCTCTAACGCCTGCCATCAATCAGCCCTGTGATTTGTGCAAGTAATAACAACACAAAAAACAAGGGTGGTATAAGCAAGGAGGCCCCGCTGCGCGGGGCCCCCGAAGATACAACGACAAGCGAGATTCTCTCGAATCCCCATCTGCCAATTTTGTGTAAGTTTTATGCCTTTCTGGCGATAGCGCGAACAGCCGCCTCTGCGATGGCAGCGGATGTTAATCCGTATTTCTCCAACAGCTGATCAGGGGTTCCACTTTCTCCAAACGAATCGTCCACCGCCACGAATTCCATGGGAGTGGGCAATTCGCGCGACAACAATTGTGCAATACTGTCGCCCAGTCCACCATTCATTTGGTGCTCTTCGGCCGTTACCACACAACCCGTCTTCTTCGCCGAAGCCAAAATGGCGTCTCTGTCTAAAGGTTTGATGGTGTGAATATTTACCACTTCCGCATCAATGCCTTTTTCTGCCAAAATATGCCCTGCCTCAATGGCCTTCCAAACCATGTGCCCTGTTGCGAAAATGGTGACGTCCTTGCCTTCATTCAACATCAAGGCTTTGCCAATCTCAAAAGGCATATCTTCAGGGATGAAAACGGGCCATTTTGGACGACCGAAGCGCAGGTAACAAGGACCGTTGTACTCCGCAATTGCCATGGTTGCGGCTTTCGTTTGGTTGTAATCACAAGGATTGATCACCACCATACCCGGCAACATCTTCATCAAACCAATGTCCTCCAGAATTTGGTGCGTTGCACCGTCCTCTCCCAAAGTGAGGCCCGCATGCGATGCACAGATTTTCACATTTTTGTGACTATAAGCAACGCTCTGACGGATTTGATCATATACACGGCCTGTAGCAAAATTGGCAAATGTACCAGCAAAAGGAATCTTCCCACCGATGGCCAATCCGGCCGATACGCCAATCATGTTGGCCTCGGCAATCCCCGCCTGAATAAATCGCTCAGGAAACTCGTCCTTGAACGCATCCATCATCAAAGAGCCTGTGAGATCCGCACACAAAGCCACCACATTGCTATTGCGTTTTCCTGCCTCGTGCAAACCCGCGCCAAAACCGCTTCGGGTGTCTTTTTGTCCTAGTATTTCGTATGATTTCATTGGTTTAAATCGCTAATTGTGTCACGGCGCCCGAATTCACTTTGAACACCTTGTTTTTGCTGTATAACGTACGGGTTTCACCAGCCACCCGATACACCACCGTGTACTCCCCCGGTTGCATATTGATCAGTTGCTTAGGAACACTTCCGTTCAAGTCCATCACCCACTCCATCTTGTTATCAACCCGCTGGAACACCGCCCCTTTTACATCTTTTCCGATGCTCAGTTGTAGCGTACCCGGACTCGGCAATTCAATGGTAAACGTTTGATTTTGTTTGATTTGAATGTTGTTGAATTTTAAACGCGGGATGGTTAAAATTTCTAAATCATAGCCCCCAACGATGTATTTCTCCGTGGTGTTAAACTCCTGGGCATTGATGGTTTGCATGTTGTTGCCTTTGCGAACGATGGCCTGCAAACGGGGATATTTGGTGATCCCATTCATCTTCAACAACAAACTGCCCTGCGGGGTATTTAGAGGTATCACATTGTGCCTGCCAGGGACAATCTCAACAATGTCCGACTGCACCAATGGCTTGGTATGAGCCACCACGCGATACCTGCGTACAGGATCAAGATACAACGTATCAGGCACCCCTTTGCCGTTCATGGTGTGAATGACATTCTCAACCATCTGACCATTGTCTGCGTCAAAAATGGTCATTGGCACGTCCGTCTCCCGCGGCATTCCTTGATTGTCGAGCAGATTGATTTGCACCGTAGTATTGTTCAACGCTTGGTTGATTACCACACCTATGATTTTTTGAAATTGATTGGGCGTTTCCGCATTGAAATAGCGACCCGCACAAGAATAGGCGTTACGAAAAGTTTCACTGTCGGTACCGAGGCCGATGACGAAAGGACGTAAAATGATTCCCTTTTGTTGCAGTGCCGTGCTTATAGCACAAGGGTCTCCACCACACTCTTCAACCCCATCTGTGATGATGATGATGATGTTTCGCGCGGTTGGGTCCTCCGGAAAATCTTTGGCACAAGCCAACAACGATTGTGCGATGGATGTATAACCCAACGGTTTGATGAGCTTCAACCTGGCCGCAAACTGCTTGTGATTGAAGGGTGCAAATGGCACCTCCAACTTGGTATCGTTGCAATCTTTTTTCTCATTGGGTTGGGTATGCCCAAATACACGCAGGCCCACCTCCAAATTCTCCACCGTGCGGAGCGTATCCACCATTTTATTTATCAGGGTCACAGCCACCGCCCAGCGGTTTGAGTTCCCCATTTCTGTCAACATGCTACCGCTTCCATCCAACAAAAACAGCATTCTCGTTTTTTGTCCGGGATACCCGTTTTTTACCTGCGCCGATGCCGTGAGCGACATCAAGACTGCAGCAAGAATGAGAATTTTCTTCATCGTGAAATTGTTTTTGTTAGCGAGTCAGCAACAATTGAACTTTTTTTAATAATCCTTGTGCTCCGTTTCTGGCAACTGTGCCAAAGCCTTAGCCAACTGATCGTCGTTGGGCGCTTTTCCATGCCAAGCGTGCGTGCCCATCATGAAGTCTACACCCTGTCCCATTTCGGTTTTCATGATGATAACGACCGGTTTTCCACCACCCAATTTATATTGTGCCCTGGGTACAACCGACATGATGTCATCCCAATTATTTCCTTCCAACTCCAGAACTTCCCAGCCAAAGGCCAAGAACTTCGACGTCCATTCTGTCAAGCCCATGACATCTCCCGTAGAACCATCAATTTGCTTTTGGTTAAAATCTACGGCAACAATCATGTTATCGAGCTTGCGATGAGCAGCAAACATCACCGCTTCCCAAATCTGACCTTCTTGCAATTCACCATCGCCCGTAACCACCCAAACCGTGTGGGGATCCTTGTCGATTTTCTTCTGCAACGCCAAACCAGCAGCAACACTCAAACCTTGTCCTAAAGAACCCGTAGCCACGCGAATACCTGGCAAGTGCTCGTGGGTGGCAGGATGTCCTTGCAAACGGGTGTTCAGCTTACGAAAAGTAGCCAATTCTGACACGGGGAAGTAACCACTGCGCGCCAAAGTGCTGTAGTACACCGGCGAAATATGACCATTGCTCAAAAAGAAAACATCTTCACCCCGTCCGTTCATTGTAAATGGCTGGGCCTTGTGCTTCATGAAGTGAAAATGAAGCGCCGTGAAATAATCAACACAGCCCAGAGATCCACCTGGATGTCCACTAGATACAGCGTGAACCATCCTCAATACATCTCTGCGAATTTGGGTTGCCATGGTAGCCATGGACGAAGCGGTATTCAGAGTTTCCATAAAGGTTCAAAATTGAGGTAATTTTAGGGATGTGTATGCACAAGTTTTCAAGAGATTTTACCTAGCCGCAATAATCCGTTCAACACACCAAAATAGCCGTCGATTTTTACGCAAAACCCCTTGAAAATACTTATATTTGCGGACTCATATGCTGTCTGTCCCTAAATCCATCCTTATTGCCCTGGCTGTACTGACTTTGTCGGCCTGCGGAGAATATGGCAAAATATATAAGGGGAAAGATAATCAAGCCAAGTACAATTTGGCCTTGTCATTGGATAGTAAAAAGGATTATTCTCGCGCAGTGCCACTTTACGAGCAACTTCGTGACGCCTATCGCAACAACCTCGATAGCCTGGAGGATGTATACATTCGCACAGCCTATGCGTATTTCAACATGAAGGATTACGAATATGCGAGCATGTTTTTCAAAGACTTCACCGACAATTTTTCCAGAAGTCCGAGAATGATTGAGTGCGCGTACATGGCCCTTTACTGCGATGTACTCTTTGTGGGTGAGCCCGATTTGGACCAAAGCAACACCTCGGATGTCATTGAAGCCCTGCAGACATTTATCAATTATTATCCAGATTCAGAGTATGTTGCCAAATGCAACGAACACATGGATGCGCTGAGAGCCAAACGCCACGCGAAAGCTTACGACCAAGTGATGCAATACTTCAACATGCAGGAGTATAAAGCAGCCAGTGCTGCGGCGGTAATTGCGATCAAAACCTACCCCGATATCCCCCAAAAAGAAGATTTGGAATATGTAGCGTATAAGGCACAATTTTTGTACGCAATGAACAGCATCGAATCCAAACGCATCGAGCGATTGGAAAAGGCTCAATCCCTGTTGGATGATTACTTTTACGTAAATCAACTCACGGGCGAGCATGCCAAAGATGCCAAAGACACCAAAGAAAAAATTCAAAAAGAAACAACAAAACTCAAATCAATCATATGAGCAACGCGATATCCCGCAACGCAGAAACCCGTGATCTGCGCAACTTAGAAAACGAAACTAGCAACGTTTACTTGAGCACCATCATCATCTCAAAACGTGCTAATCAAATCGCTGAGAAGCAAAAGGAAGAATTGCGCAACCGTTTGGAGCCGTTTCTTAACGACTCTGACAACTTGGAAGAAATCCAAGAGAATAGGGAGCAAATCGAAATTTCTATGATGTATGAGCGCATGCCTAAGCCCACCCTGTTGGCTTCTCAGGAATTCGCCGAAGAAAAAACCTACTGGAGAATCCCCGATGCTCCGGAAAAGCCCCTTTAATAGAAAAAAAATCCTGATTGGGGTCACCGGTGGAATCGCCGCGTACAAAATCCCACAGTTGGTGCGCATCCTCAAAAAAGAAGGCGCAGAGGTACAAGTAGTGCTCACTGAATCAGCAAAGATTTTCGTAACACCGCAAACCCTGGCGGTACTCTCAGAAAGACCGGCACTCTCCCAGTTTTTCAAATCTGACCAAGGCGAATGGAACAACCATGTCCATCTTGGCCTATGGGCAGACCTTATCATCATCGCCCCAGCAGGTGCTAACACCCTCGCCAAAATCGCGCACGGGATCTGCGATAACCTCCTGATGTCTGTGATTCTGTCGGCCCGCTGCCCCGTATTTGTTGCGCCAGCGATGGATCTTGACATGTGGACACACCCTTCAACCCAAGCCAATATTGAAACGTTGATTGAGCGAGGCGTTACCCTCATTGACCCCGAGGAAGGTTCATTGGCCTCCGGATTAGAAGGAAAAGGCAGAATGGCAGAACCTGAGAACATCGCCAAAACACTGGCTAACCACCTCACGCCTGCCCACAACTACTTTTTTGGGAAGCGAGTTTTGGTAACAGCAGGCGGCACTCAAGAACCCATCGACCCTGTGCGATTCATCGGCAACCACAGCAGCGGCAAAATGGGATTTGCCATCGCCGAACAATTACTATCCCTCGGTGCCGAAGTAGAACTCGTCTACGGTTCCGTGTCCGTAACACCCCCCAAGGAAAGCAACAACCACCAAGCGCTCACGGCAAAAGCGATGCAACAAACTTGCGAACAGCTGTTCCCCCAATGCGATATCCTAATCATGGCTGCTGCAGTCGCCGACTATCACCCCACAGAATTGGCCAGTGAAAAAATTAAAAAATCAGACAATACCCTGACCCTTACCCTAGAAAAAAATCCAGACATCCTTAAAACATTGAGTGCGTCAAGGAAGCCAAACCAGGTGTGCATCGGATTTGCCCTCGAAACTGAGCAAGAGGAATTGCATGCCCAGCAGAAACTCCAAAAGAAAAACCTCGATTGCATCGTTCTAAATACGCTCAAAAACCCACAAGCTGGATTTGCTGTTGACACCAACGAAGTGACTCTGTATTGCCGTGATGGACAACAATTCCATATCCCTGCAAATCAGAAAAACCAAGTAGCTGCAACCATGCTCCAAATTCTGGGTGAATGGCTCAACAAACCTCAATCTTAAATCATGCGCAAAACCATCAATTTATTTCATATCCTCGTCGTTGCACTTATTGTGTTTTTGCCAACCGCAAATTATGCTCAGGAAATTAAATCCACCATTCAAGTGGTTGCTCCTAGGGTGCAAATGACCGACAAACAAATTCTCAATACGCTACAAACCTCTGCCCAACAGTTCATCAATACCCGAAAATGGACAGATGAAAACATCGCCCAGCAAGAGAAAATTGATATCAGCATTTTCATTGAGATCACAGCCATCAACAACACCGAATTCAAAGGCACCCTACAATTTCAGGTGATCCGCCCCGTCTTCAATTCTACCTACAAGTCTACCATCTTCCAATTTAACGATGAAGATGTGTCGTTCACTTATCGCGAATTTGAGAACCTCGAATACCAAGAAAACATGAACATGAACGACTTCACCACCCTCTTGGCTTACTATGTCAACATAGCTATCGGATTGGATTTCGACAGCTTCAGTGAGCTTGGTGGAAGTGCGTATTTCGCCAAAGCCCAAAGCATCGTTGCAATGATGACCAACAAAAACGGCTGGAATCAGGCCGATGGAAAAGGCATTCGCAATCGATTTTATTTGGCAGAGAACTTGAACAACCCCCGCTTTAAAGAGTTGCGTTTGCTAAATTACAACTACCACCGTCGCGGCATGGACATGTTTGCCGAAAATCCGGAGCAGGCCCGAAAAAACATCACAGAAATTCTCAAATCTCTAAAGGAAACCCAAACCCTATTTCAAAACAGCCTGTTACAAAAAACCTTCTTCTCCACCAAATGGCCCGAACTCGTGGAGATCTACAAAGGAGCTACCGTGCCCGAAAAAACAGCAATGGCGAAGTTTTTGTCCGATATGGACCCAACCAACAGCCAGCGGTACGAAAAGATCAAAGCATGATTTGGACAGGCCTGGATATCGCCACGGCTCTTTCCGATGCATTGGAAAAACGTCCAGGGTCATCGCCCGTTTATTTTTTGTGCAGCGCTAACACACATTCACTGTGTTTGTCGCTCATCGAAATGGTGGAAATCAACGTCCCCTCCTCACACGTCTTTGTGGTGCCCGACGGCGAAAATGCCAAAACATTGTCAACCTGTGAATCAATCTATCTATGGATGCAATCGGCAGGGGCATTACGAAACGCGCTGCTCATTAATGTAGGAGGGGGTGCACTGTGCGATGTTGGTGGATTTTGCGCTGCCACTTACCTTCGAGGCATTGCCTTCTGGAATATCCCCACCACACTGTTGGCCATGGTGGATGCTTCAGTCGGTGGTAAAAATGGTATCAACTTACTCCACCACAAGAATTATATCGGCACGTTTCAACAGCC
>Ga0194115_10006471_pt1 | contig 11862 bp, 10 predicted proteins | sample TA2MahsurfametaG_3_FD_148656 | JGI IMG/M metagenome (GOLD analysis project Ga0194115, IMG submission 148656) | Freshwater microbial communities from Lake Tanganyika, Tanzania - TA2015002 Mahale S4 surface | ecosystem: Environmental > Aquatic > Freshwater > Lake | place: Tanzania: Lake... | reverse complement strand
GAAACTCCCTTCAGTGAAAACACATCACCAAGAGTTATGTGATTCCAAAGTGAAAGTTGATCCACATTTCTTTTGAATTAAGACAAGATACTAAAATTGACAGGTACCCAAATAAGTAGACAATTACTACCTTCCAATTTATTTCTTTTCTAGCAAAAAATAAGCCTTAAATTAATTAGAATTATTTTAACTAGTCAGGAAATTTAATATTAATGGAGCTTATTTTAATTATGAACCATATTCAAAATTTGACTCAAGAACTTACAAGAATTGGTTTCAAAGTGGAGATAAATGAGAATGTAATTGTTGTAATTGGGGTTGAAGATATTTTGTACCGTAATTTTTCTAATAGAATAGTTTCAAAGGAAGATTTTTTAAAACTACTTGAAGTTTTGCAGGTTGTTATTGAAGTTGATGATCCCGAATTGCAAAATCCTAAGTTTTTATTTCAAAACTGCTCTCTTAAAGTTTATTTTGAAGGTTGGGATTTCTTTGAAATTGCAAAAATGGTAAAGTTTGATATTGCAATAGTTTTGAATGAGTCCGGAATTTTTAATGGTATGGGTTTTGAAATTCCAAAAGATCACTCTGAAGTTATTGTTCCTTAGGTTTTAGTCCTATTCTGCCAATTCCAGGAAGTTTTAAAGCTGGCTTTAAAAAATCAATGCCAAATGAAATTCCAATTATATTAATTTCAATACCTTCAATAACTCCTAAACTTATTCCAAACATTCCAAAAAAAGAAAATTGTATACCAGTTTTAGATTCAGAAAGAGCAAAAAATTTTACACCATTTTCGTCGCATAACCAATCTTTTCCAATTGCATTATTTGGTAATGAAATTTTTATTTCTGGAATTTGTCGAACAATATAGGAAATAAAAGTGTTACTATTTGGTCCCGGATATGCACGATAGAATTTCTGATAAGGATAAGTTTTTGTGGCTTGGTAAATTTTAGGTATAATTTTCTCGGCTTTTTCTCCAGATTGAGAAAAAATTATTTCAGGCTTTGCATCATACCAATTTCTGTCGGGCAAGTCTTCTTGCATTACCATAACTCCATCAGATCCAAAGTGAGTTCCCCACAAAACAACGTAGTGAACTAAATAACTTTCGGCATTTTTTTCTTTTGTTGCAATCCATAAATGTTGGCTGAATTTTCCACGCCAAGAATAAGCTTTTGCTGAGTAAATCTGAATTTTTGCTTCAGGTGTATCAGAAGCTAATTCAACAAGATTTGCACTTTCTCTTGAAGCTTCATTCCAAGTACGGTTACTTGCTTTTGGGTTAAAGTAAATTAAAGAAGCAAAAACTAGAATAGTTAAAAAAATTAACATTTTAATGATTGATATTTTATTGCTTATGTTTCTCAACAAGTCTGAATAAAAATGGGTTGATAGCTATTGAAATTATTGCGCTGGCAATAACCATGTCATAAACAATATTTGAGAAAAAGCCTAATTTCAGAGCAAGCGCTGCTAAAATAAAAGAAAATTCTCCTATTTGGGCAAGACTGACGGACATTATCAAAGAATTATGAGATCCATGACGAAATAGTCTCATAATAAAGTAGGTAGTAAATAATTTTCCAAATACAACAAGCATAAAAGCTACTAAAACTAAAATTGGTTCTTCCAGAATTACTGTTGGGCTAAACAACATTCCAGCAGAAACAAAAAATAGAACGGCAAATATATCACGTAATGGAAGTGATTTTTCAGCTGATTTTCGACCAATTTCACTTTCATTCAAAACAAATCCTGCCATAAAAGCACCAAGAGCAAAAGAAGCTCCAAATAAAGTGTAAGCTATAAAGGCAAATCCACAAGAAATTGCAATTACGCCTAAAACCATTAATTCTCGGGATTTAGTTTTGGCAATTTCAACTAAAAGTCTTGGTAATATTTTCTTACCAGCAAAAATCATAACAACTATGAATGCTGCAACTTTTATTAAGACATCAAAAATTATTTCGAATATGAAGTGCATTTCTATGTTTTTTCCTTGTGCTGAAATCTCTGCAAAAACTGGTAAAGATACTAAAACCATAATCATTATTACATCTTCAACAATTAGCCAACCAATAGCAATTTTTCCTGGATAGCTGTCTGATAATCTGTGTTGTTCTAAAGCTCTTAAAAGAACTACAGTACTTGCAACAGAAAGTGTAATACCAAATACTAAGCTTTCTACAAAATCATGTTTTAAATATATTGCCACTATGAAACACAGAAAAGTTGTCACTGACATTTGAATTAATGCACCAGGAATAGCTGTTTTGTGAACTCTTAAAAGGTCCTTTGTAGAGAAATGTAGTCCAACTCCAAACATTAAAAGTATCACCCCAATTTCAGCTAATTGCTCGGCTAATTTAATATCGGCAACAAAGCCCGGTGTGTTTGGTCCTAAAACTATTCCGGCCACAACATAACCTAAAATAGTTGGTAATTTCATTCTATTTGCTAAAAGACCAAATAAAAATGCTAAAACTATGCTACTTACTATTGTGGTAATTAAAGGATATGATTCGAGCATTTTTTGTCTTCAAATTAGGGTTAGTATATTAGACACTGTTAGCTAATTATTAATTTTAACAAAATCTTCACTGCCGTTAGAGCGATGAAGCTCAGAAACGATTGGTCTGATTTGTCATATCTCATTGCCAAGCGTTTATTTTCTTTAAGTTTTCCGAAGAAGATCTCGATTTTTCTTCTGAGTTTATAGAGTGGTTTATTGTAAATTATCGTGGCTTTCCTGTTCTTCCTTCCGGGAATTACAGGAGCGTTGTTGTTTGATCTGAGATATTCTCTGTGCTCATCAGAGTCATATCCCATATCTTCAAGAACACTGCAGTTCACAACGTCTTTTGTGAGTTCGTTTGCAACAGTCACATCAGCAACATTGCCGCCAGTTAAAAGACCTTCAACAAGGTGACCGTCAGGCAGTTATTGCCAAGTGAAACTTGGTGGTAATTCCACTTACGTTTCTACCCTTCGTTTGAAGCCCCCTTTTAATCCGCCTCCGTGTCGATGAACTTTCATGGTGGTGCTATCTGCCATTACGAAGTTAATCGTAACGACTTTAAGTCGCTGCAACTCTTGTAAAACCATCCACCACAGACCTCGATCACTGCCTTTTTTAAAGCGGAGATAAACGCTGTGCCAGTAACCGTAAACTTCTGGTAAATCTCTCCAGGGATTGCCAGTTCGAAGTACGTAAAGAGCAGCACAGAAGACTTGGTAATTGTTTATTTTCTGAGGTCTTCCTGCCGCTGAATAAAAACTAACGATTAACGGATTGATCTTCTCGTTGAAGAACTCTTCCGAAATTGGGTAAAGTCTTTTTTCCATTGCTTCTACCTCGCTTCTTGGTTAAAAAAATAAAGAATATAATGAAAAAAATAATTAGCTAACAGTGTCTACAAATAATCCTAGGATTTATTTTGAAATTTCTTTTTCTAAATTTCGGCTAATCTCATCTAAAAATTCTTCGGTATAGAGATAATGTTGAGAGTGTTCTACATCATTTTTGTAAATACAAACTGCTAAATCTTTGGTCATCTTTCCTGATTCAACAGTTTTAATACAAACTTTTTCAAGTTTATTACAGAAATCTATTAGATCTTGGTTATTATCAAGTTTGCCGCGGAATTCCAAGCCTCTTGTCCAGGCAAAAATTGACGCAAGTGGGTTAGTTGATGTTGGTTTTCCTTTTTGATGTTCACGATAATGACGAGTTACTGTTCCATGAGCTGCTTCGCTTTCCATTATTTTTCCATCTGGTGTTATTAAAACTGAGGTCATTAAACCAAGAGATCCAAAACCTTGAGCCACAGAATCAGACTGAACATCGCCATCATAATTTTTACAGGCCCATATAAATTTACCATTCCATTTAAGTGCGCTTGCAACCATGTCATCAATTAAACGATGTTCGTATGTTATATTAGCAGCAGCAAATTTTTCTTTAAATTCTGACTCATAAATTTCGGCAAAAATATCTTTAAATTTGCCGTCATATTTTTTCAAAATAGTGTTTTTTGTTGAAAGATAAAGAGGCCACGCTTTTTGTAGCGCTAAATTAAAGCAAGAATAGGCAAATCCTTTGATAGATTCCTCCGTATTATACATTGCTAGTGCAATTCCAGCACCTTTGAATTTATAAACTTCATGCTCAATTATTTCACCATTTTCACCTTCGAATTTAATTGTAAGTTTTCCTTTTGATGGAACCACAAAGTCTGTTGCTTTATATTGGTCACCAAAAGCGTGTCTACCAACAATTATTGGAGATGTCCAATTCGAAACAATTCTTGGTACATTTTGGCAAACAATTGGTTCACGAAATACAGTTCCATCAAGAATATTACGGATTGTACCATTTGGGGATTTCCAAATTTCTTTTAAATTAAATTCTTTTTTTCTTGCTTCATCAGGTGTTATAGTCGCACATTTAATTCCAACTCCGAATTCTTTTATAGCATTTGCAGCATCAATTGTAACTTGATCATTTGTTGCATCACGGTTTTGAATAGATAAGTCAAAATACTTAATGTCACAATCGATGTAAGGTGTAATTAGTTTTTCTTTAATTAATTTCCAGATAATGCGAGTCATTTCGTCACCATCTATTTCTACAACTGGGTTTTTTACCTGAATTTTTTTCATAATATTTACTTAGCAAATATGTTTTTAAGAAATTGGCTCGAAGAATCCGTTATCAACGTTAAAACCAAGTAAAGCACCTCTTTCGGCATTAAAGTGCCAACCAAAAATATTTAATTTATTTTCTTGAATACGTTTGGCAACGTAAGGATATTCTATTAAATTTCTCAAAGAAATTACTATTGATTCATGTTCGCATGCTTTTAATTGTTCTTCTTCACTTTTATCACCTAACTGTGATTTTACAGCTTCTTTTGCATCTTGAGCAACTGAAAGCCATGTTTTCATTGATTCAGAAAGATTTTTTCCAGAAGAAAATTTATCAGACATCATCATTTTTATGCCTTCGCATTTTGCATGACCAAGAATGATAATATTTTCTACCTCAAGTATTGTAACAGCATATTCTATTGCTGATAAAATACCATGAGTGCCGTGTTTATCATATTTTGGAACTAAGCCACCAATGTTGTTAATTACATATAACTCACCAGGATTTGTAGCAAAAATTTCTGCTGGGGCCATTCTAATTTCTGCACATGAAATAACCATTGTTGTTGGTTTATGACCCTGTTCAATTAAATGTCTTATGATGTCTTTTTGTCTTTCAAAAGTTGTTGATTTAAAAACTCTGAAACCGCTTATAAGTTTTGAGATATTTGCCATTTTTACGAAAGAAATTTATTATTTATTATGTCTAAATGATAGTTTAGTTTCTTAGAAAACTTATAAGCAAGAAAAAATCAAAATTATTTCTTTTTACTACATCTTCAAAGCAAGCGCCATGAAAAATTACTTTACAATTTGTTTTACTACAATTGAAAAAATTTTTTATTTCTCAGGAATGCAAAAAATTAGTATAAGCAAATAAGCATTTTTCATAATATTCTAAAATTCTATATCAAATAGAATTGGGTTATACAAATTGTGCAATTGCATATTAGATCAAGGTTTTTTAAAGTTATATTCTCTTTATAAATCTATAAATTTAAAAAAACTAAGTCATGTCACAAGCAAAATTTTCACAAGCCAAGGTTATCTTACTCGAAAATATTAGCGCAGCTGCAATTTCAACTTTTGAAAAGTTTGGAATTAATGATGTAAAAATCTTAAAAACTAGTATTGAAGAAGCTCCTGAAGAAGTTTTTGAAGCAAATATTTTAGGAATTAGATCTCGTAGTAAACTGAGTGCAGAAGTTTTGAAAAAATTCAAAAACTTATCTTGCGTAGGTTGTTTTTGTATTGGAACTGATCAAGTTGATTTAACTTCAGCAAAAAAGTTGGGAATTCCTGTTTTTAACGCACCATTTTCAAATACTCGTTCTGTTGCTGAGCTTGTGATTGGTGAAATTATTTCTCTTTATCGTCGCCTACAAGTGGTAAATATAGAAATGCACAAAGGTATTTGGAGCAAAAACGCTGTTGGATGTAATGAAATTAAAAATAAAAACTTAGGCATAATTGGTTATGGAAATATAGGCGCTCAAGTTGGTATTCTAGCTGAATCTTTGGGTATGAATGTTTTTTACCATGATATTGAAAATAAACTTCCTTTTGGTTCAAACCACCAAGTTAATTCTCTGGAAGAGCTATTGAAAATTTCTGATGTTATAACTCTCCACGTTCCTCAAGATAAAAGTACAAATGATATTATAAATAAGAGTACAATTTCTAAAATGAAGAAAGGTGTTTTTATCATAAATAACTCGCGTGGTAATGTTGTTGATATTGAAGCTTTGGCAGAAGCCTTGGAAAGTAAACATGTAGCAGGAGCTGCAATTGATGTTTTCCCAGTTGAGCCAGCAAGTAATGCTGAAGAATTTATTTCTCCACTTCGTAAGTTCGACAATGCTCTTTTAACACCTCATATTGGTGGTAGTACACAAGAGGCACAAGAAAATATTGCGATTGAAGTTGCAAACAAATTAGCTCAAAATCATTTGATTAACTCAACAGCTATGGCTGTTAATTTCCCAAATTTAGCACTTCAAAAACCAAAAGAAGGTTGTGTAAGAATTTCTCACGTGCATAAAAACACTCCTGGTATGTTGCAATCAATTAACCAAGAAATTAGTAAATACGGTTTAAATATTCAGTCACAAATTCTTTCAACTGATAGTGAAATTGGATACGTAGTTTTAGATGTTGAAAGCAGTGAAATTCCTCAAGGTTTAGATATAGATTTAAAAGCAATTTCTGGAACTGTTTCTGTAAGAATTTTGAAATAATTATGACTAATAAACCAAATTTAAAACCACAAGTTAATAAATTTAGTAGTGGTCCTTGTGCTAAGCGTCCAAATTGGAATGCTAACTTTTTAAATGATACCAATTTACTTGGTAGATCACATCGCAGCAAAGAAGTATTAAAAGTTATTAATGAAGTAAATTCAATAAGTTCAGAATTGTTGAATTTGCCCGAAGGTTATAAAATTGCAATTATTGCAGCATCAGATACAGGTGCTTTTGAAGCTGCAATGTGGAATATGCTTGGAGTAAAAGGTGTTGATGTAATTTATTTTGAAGCTTTTGGTTCTGAGTGGTACAAGGCAATTACTGAACAATTACGTATTAAAGATGTAAGAAAATATAGTGCAAATTTCGGGCAATTTCCGGATATTTCTAAAGTTGATTTTGATCGTGATGTTGTCTTTACATTAAATGGCACAACTTCCGGTGTATGTATTAATGATCTTTCATTTATCCCAAAAAATAGAAAAGGTTTAACTTTCTGTGATGCAACTTCTGCTGCTTTTTCAATGCCAATTGATTTTGCAAAATTGGACGTCACAACTTACTCTTGGCAGAAATCATTGGGAGGAGAAGCTCAGCATGGTGTTCTAATTTTAAGTCCAAATGCTGTTTCAAGAATTAAAGACTATACTCCAAACTGGCCATTACCAAAAATTTATCAGCTTAAAAAGAAAGGAGAGTTTAATGCATCAGTTTTTGAAGGTTCTGTGATAAATACAACTTCCACTATTTGTATTTTGGATGCTTTGGATACTCTAAATTGGATTAAGGATAATGGTGGAATTGAAGGAATGTACAAAAGAGTTAATGAAAATTTTGAAACTATTTCTGATTTTTTGAAAAATTCTCCAAATTTTGAAAATCTATGTGCTGATGAAAAATATCAATCACGTACTTCAGTTTGCTTTAAGCCTTCTCAAAATTGGTTCAAAGAAATGTCAGAAGATAATCAAAGAAAGTTTATTGATAAAGTAGCATCAATTTTACAAGAAGAAAAAGTTGCTTTTGATATTAAGGGTTACAATTCAGCTCCACCTTCTTTCAGAGTTTGGTGTGGTTTAACTGTCGATAGTTCAGATATTAAAATTTTGTGTGATTGGTTTGAATATGCATATGAAACTGCCAGAAAATCATAAAAAAAATTGTGCAATTTTTGATTTTGACTCAACAATTGTATCAATTGAAACCTTAGATTTTTTAATTGCAAAAACTGCTAAAGATCAGAAAGAAGTTATTGAAAAAATAACTAATCTAGCAATGTCTGGAATAATGACTTTTGCAGAATCTTTGAAAACTCGTTTTTCTCATATAAAACTCACAAAATCAGATATTGAAAATCTGAAATTAGAAATTTGTAATTATATCACTGCAGGTTTTTTAGAAGGTTTAAGAAAAATAGAACAAGATTTTGATTTTTACATAATTTCTGGTGGTTTTTCAGAAATAATTTTTCCAGTTGCTGAAAAATTAAGAGTAAAAAAACAAAACTGTTTTGCGAATAGCTTTGTCTATAAAGAAGATAAAGTTATCGGTTTTGATGAGACAAATATTTTATCGCAAAATGGTGGTAAACCAAAAATTGTTGAACAAATTTTATTAAAGAATTCTTATGCAAGAATTTTTATGATTGGTGATGGATATACTGATTTGGAAGTTGCAAAAGTTAATAGTAAAGTGACTTTCTGTGGTTTTGGTATGCATGCAGCACGAGACTCGGTTATTAAAGAAGCAGAAAACTTTTTTTATAATGTTGATGAATTAATAAAATTTCTGTCCTCTTTTGAAAATTGATTCAGCAATTCAAAATTCTTACTTAGAAAAAATAAAATCTAAGTAAAAAGAAATTTTTACTCTGAAAGAATTACTCGGGATTTTAAAAATTAAATATTTAATGAACCTAAATAACATTTTCCTCTCAACTTTAAAAAATAACGGTTTTATTGGAGATATTGCTACTGAAAAATCAGTAACTGTAACTTATGCAACAGATAACTCAATTTATGAAGTTGAACCAGATGCTGTAATTTTTCCTAAAAACTCTCAAGATGTTGAATTGATTTTCAATTTGCTTAGAAAAGAAAATTTTCATCTCATTAAAATCACTGCCAGAGGTGGTGGAACAAGCACAAATGGCCAATCAATTAATAGTGGAATTATTGTTGATTATTCTCGTTATATGAATCGCATCTTAAAAATTGATGCTGATAAAATGACAGCTGAAGTTGAGCCTGGAGTAATTTTAGATGTTTTAAACAAAGAGTTAGAAAAATATAATCTTTTTTTTCCGCCAAATATTTCTCCAAGTAACCGCGCTACAATTGGCGGCATGGTTAACACTGATGCTTGTGGTAAAGGTTCTTGTACCTATGGAAGAACATCTGATAATATAGAAAGCTTAGATTTGCATTTACTTTGCGAAGAAAAAATTGTTTCAAGCAAAATTGGCGCAAAAGATTTAAATGAAAAATTAATTTCTATTTTATCAAAAGCACAAGATATATATTCTTCTAAGCATTTGGCTAGAACTACTACTGGTTACAATATAGAGAAGTCTTTTTTTAATAATAAACTTGATTTAAATTACTTAATTTCTGGTTCGGAAGGTACACTGGCTTTAGTTAGCAAAGTAACTGTAAAATTAAAGAAATTACCTCTTAAAAAGCGTTTAGTTTTGTTGAGATATAAAAACTTTGATTATGCTCTAAAAGACGCTAGAAAACTTATCTCTCTTAATCCAACTGCAATTGAAACAATTGATGAGAATGTTATTCGTTTAGCTCGTAATGACATTATATGGCAAGATGTTGGGCATTTAATTGGTGAGGGTAATGATACTTCTATCAACATAGTAGAATTTGCTTATGATAATTTAGAAGATTTTGATAAGCATAAAAATCAACTTCACAATATTCTGAGTTGTAATTCTAATATAATTAATGTTAGTCATGAGCACAGCCAAGGATCTCAAGAGATTAGACATACGCAAAATGACAATACAAAATTCCTCTTTGAAAATTATTTTATCGCTGAAGATAAAAACCAAATTGCTAATATCTGGAATTTAAGAAAACAAGGTGTTGGTTTACTTGGTGCAATGAAAGGTAAAAGAAGACCATTACCTTTTGTTGAAGACACAATTGTACCGCCATCAGAACTTGCAAGTTATATTTCAGGATTCCGTGAAGTTCTGAAAAAATATGGCGTAAGATATGGAATGTTTGGTCATGTTGATGCTGGTTGTTTGCACGTAAGACCAGCTTTAAATATGCGTCAGCAGGCAGATCGTGAATTAATAAGAAAAATTTCTGATGAAGTTTGTAATCTACTTTTAAAGCATCATGGAATTATATGGGGTGAGCATGGCAAAGGTTTTAGAAGCGAATATTCAGAGAAGTTTTTGGGTGAAAAAGTTGTAAAAGTTTTTAGTGAAATTAAAAAAACTTTTGATCCAAAACAGCAATTAAATTATGGTAAGATTTCAGCTTTAAACTCAGAAATTGCTAAGATCGATAACATTACAACTCGTGGATTTTTAGATGAAAAAATTTCTTCAGAAATTCATGACGATTTTGAAAATATATTAAGTTGTAACGGCAATGCTTTGTGTTTTAATTTGGATAAAGCATCACCAATGTGTCCATCTTATAAAGTTTCTGGCGATCGAAGATTTTCACCAAAGGGAAGGGCAATGCTTTTTAAAGAATGGATAAGAAATAATCCAAATTTGCCTTCAATTGTTTCTGTTATTGCGAAGAAGGGCAAGCCTGACTTGGCAATTAATTTTACTAAAAAAGTTCGCAATCTTTTTAGTAAAAATTTTGAGTCAGAAATTTACGAATCTTTCTCAAAATGTTTGGGTTGTAAAGCTTGTAATACACAATGTCCTATAAAAGTTAGTATTCCTGATGCCAAATCTTATTTCTTATCACATTACTTTAGGGAAAACTTTCGTAAACCCCAAGATTATTTGATTGGTAATATTGAGAAATTTCTTATAATTTTTGGTAAGTTTCCAAAATTTTTTAATTTTGTAACTCAGAATAAAATTGCGAAATTTATTGTGAGAAAAATTTTTGGTGTAACCGACATTTTACCAATTACTAAAAATTATTTTTCCAATTCTTTTATTCTAGACGCATCTAAGGATGCGATGTCAAAAGCTCCAAATCAATCTTCTACGATCCTTGTTTGTTCTCAGAATGACAAATATGAAGTGCAAAGTTCTAAAAACAGAGATCAAATATACCTCTTATGTGATGCTTACACCAATTATTTTCATGCTGAAGAATTACAAAATTCTTATGAATTATTAGTTAAGCTTGGCTTTGATGTTGAATTTACTAAAGTTTTTGAAAATGGAAAAGCTCTACATGCTAAAGGTTTCTTAAATGCTTTTACAAAAACCATAAAACGAAATATTTCTTATCTAAAAACTTTAAATGGTACTTTAATTACTATAGATCCAAGTATTTCTCTTACTTATCGTGATGAATATAGTCGATTTAATAACGAAAAAATCGAGGTGCTTTATTTGGCAGAATTTTTGCATAAAATTGAGCAAAAAATAAATGTAAATTATAACAAAAATTATCACCTAATTTTGCATTGTTCGGAACAAACCAATTTTGCAAAAATCTCGGATATTTGGGTAAAAATTTTTGCTAATTTAGGAATTAATTTAAATATCCTAAAAATTGGATGTTGTGGCATGAGTGGAAGCTTTGGTATGGAAGTTTCTAATTTCAAAGATTCCGAAAAAATTTTTGAAATGAACTGGCAGGAATCTATAATCAAATTATCACAAAATTCAGATAATATAATTATGACCGCAGGCTCTTCTTGTAAGTCACAAGTTGAGCGTTTTATGGATTATAAAATTTACAATCCAGTTTCTGTAATTAATAGTTTGTTATAACAGAAAATCTAAAAAACTAGGTAGCAATAC
>Ga0194115_10006469_pt1 | contig 11864 bp, 8 predicted proteins | sample TA2MahsurfametaG_3_FD_148656 | JGI IMG/M metagenome (GOLD analysis project Ga0194115, IMG submission 148656) | Freshwater microbial communities from Lake Tanganyika, Tanzania - TA2015002 Mahale S4 surface | ecosystem: Environmental > Aquatic > Freshwater > Lake | place: Tanzania: Lake Tanganyika... | reverse complement strand
CCGAAGATTCGATATTCTCACCCACAGCAATTGCAGGATGCGTTAATGGTATGCGAAAGCGTGGTCAACTCAAACCAGGAACCCCAGGACATCCAAAGCACATAGAGTCTGCTTATACAGTTATAGGCCTAGACCCAGCCATGACTGGCAATACTGCTGCGGTGGCTATAACTTATAACCGTAGCGATAGTATGATTTATGTTTTAGATGCTGTCAATATGACAGAGCCTACCCCTGCGAAAATTCGTGCCCTTATAGAAGATTGGGTACAACGCTATAAGCCACAGGAATTACGAATTGAAATCAACGCACACCAGAAAGCATACGCACTCGATGATGAACTGCGTAGTTGGCTCTCAATGTACGGATGTCAACTCAACTCTCACTTCACTGGTAAGAACAAGTGGGACACTTCTTTTGGTGTGGCTTCTATGGCGAGTTTATTTGGCAGTATTAGAGATGGACGATTTCAAGATAACAACTCGATAGAGTTACCTTCTAACGAAGGAAGCGAAGGACTTAAGGCTTTAGTGCAACAGTTGATTACTTGGAAGCCTGAGACCAGAAACCCTACAGACTGTGTAATGGCTCTCTGGTTTGCAGTCATTCGCGTCCGCGAGTTAATGCAACAACACTCACAGTCAGCAAGATGGATGCAAAACCGTTGGGCAACAAGGGCTCAAACGGAGAAAAGATTCTCAATTAACTTAGATGAAGTCGCTGCAGAACAGTGGCAACAGACATACGGATAGGAAACTATAATGGTAATAGGACCAATTGCCGCAGCGGCGGCAAGAGCGCTAGCAAAAAAGGCTGCTACCAGAGCAGCGGGCGGAATTATCGGAGCTGGCGAAAAGTATGTTCATCCTGTATATAGAAATATGACTCCATCAAGAGCGAAGACAATAGATAAACTAGTTGCTCCTACTATAAAAAATAAAGGCACTGCTTCTGAAATTTCTAAAGAAATGAGTGCAGCACAGAAACACATAAAGGAACTAAGTCGCGTGCGTGGGCGTAAAAATGCAAGAAACCCAGGATATGCAGAAGAACCAAAATATCCAGGCGCTCGTGGATTTCATAGATAATTTAACTAAAGGATATCATGACACTTACAATTCAACAAATTGCTGCACGAGTTGATTCGTTGCGTTTTCGTAATTCAGATAGAGACGCCCGTAATCAAGACGTCCTTGCTGTCCGTAAAGGTCAGATTGCCAGCGTATATCCTGATTTTTTTCCTCAAGGTGTAGATGCAAATGTCGTTGCAAATTTTATTGATATTGTTGCTAGAGACTTATCTGAAGTCATGGCGCCTCTGCCTGCGGTCAACTGCTCCGCGGCGAATTCGGTTTCAGACAGGGCTCGCAGCTTTGCTGACAAGCGTACTCGCATTGCGAGTAATTACTTTGCCCATTCGGATATGGCTGTGCAGATGTACTCGGGAGCGGACTGGTATATAACCTACGGCTTCTTGCCATTTGTAATTGAATTAGATTCAGAAGCTAAGCTACCTCGTATTCGTTTAGAAAATCCTATTGGTTCTTATCCAGAATTTGATAGATATGGAAGATGTATAGCATTTGCTAAAGTTTATTCCATGAATCTTGGAGAACTTGTTGCACAATTTCCTGAGTATGAGTTTGAGCTTTTGGGTGAGTTTGGGTATAAACAAGATTTAAATGCTCTTATAAAGATGGTTCGTTATTATGATAAGGACCAATCGGTAATTTATTTACCAGATAAAAACAATCTTGTGTTGTCTCAAGCTAAGAACCCTCTTGGTAAGATGATGATTGTAGTAGCTCGCAAACCATCTATTGATGGTGAACTGCGTGGACAGTTTGATGACATATTAGGTATTCAGTTGCTCCGCAACCGCTTTGCTCTTCTTGCTATGGAAGCAGCAGAGAAATCAGTACAAGCTCCTATTGTACTTCCACAAGATGTACAAGAGCTACAACTTGGTGGCGATGCGGTTATTCGCACATCAAGCCCAGCTGGTGTTAGGCGCGTAGAGCTCACATTGCCACAAGGCGCATTCACTGAGCAGACCCTGCTCAATCAAGAATTGCGTGTTGGAGCACGTTACCCTGAGGGACGTACAGGTAACATCAATGCATCGATTGTCACGGGTCAGGGCGTACAGGCTCTCATGGGTGCATTCGATACTCAGGTCAAATCTGCACAGGCAATCTTCGCCAGCGCCCTCCGTGACGTCATTCAACTTTGTTTCCAGATTGATGAACTTATTTTCCCAGAAGAAAAAACAATTCGCGGTGTAGATGCTGGTGCTCCTTACGAAATTAGTTATAGCCCTAAGAAAGACATCAAGAATGATTATTCAGCTGATGTTCGTTATGGCATGCTTGCTGGTCTTAACCCAGCACAAGGTTTGATATTTATGCTACAGGCACTTGGTGGTAAATTAATTTCCAAGGATATGGCAATGCGTGAACTACCATTTACAGTTAACGTAAGTCAAGAAGTTGAGAAGATTGAAATTGAAGATATGCGTACAGCTCTTGTTGCATCACTTCAAGCATACACACAAGCAATCCCACAGATTGCTGCAAATGGTGGAGATGCAAGTCAGATAGTATCTAAGATTGCACAGGTAATTAGAGCTCGCCAAAAAGGACAAGCGATAGAGGATGCGATTGAAGAAATATTTGCACCTATCGAACAGGTTCCTCCTGCTGGTGCCCCGATGGTTGAGCAACCGTCCCCTGCTCCCGCTGGCGCTCCAGTAGGAGGCGCTATTCCTATAGAAGCAGAAGCAGGCAACCCACCAGATATTATGAGCCTTCTTTCAAGCCTTACATCGGGCGGAGAAGCTAACGCAAGCGTAAGAACTATTCGCCGACGATAATCTAGGAGGGGGCAATGACAACGATTATTGGCGTTGAATACAAAGATAAGTCTGTTATTGTTGCTGATAGTCGCATTACAGATGATAGTGGTAAATCTTACTCACATCCATTAATGCGTAAGATATCATTACGCGGTGCGTTATTAATAGCAGGAGCAGGAGAAGTATCTCCCTGCGACATTGCCCAGAACATTTGGACTCCACCAGTGTTTTCTGCAAAAGACAAAAAAGATGTTTATCGTTACATGATAGTCAAAGCCATGCCTTCTCTTCGTAAATGTCTTATAGAAAATGGTTATAACTTTGATGAACCTCATGACAAAAATAAAGATGGATTAAGATTTCAATTTCTCATCGCAGTAGGTGGTGAGCTATTTGATGTTGACCAAGACTTGGCGGTAATGAAAAATGAAGAAGGATTCTACGCAATCGGAAGCGGTGGTAGTTACGCTCTTGGAGCGCTTTACGCGGGTAGCGATGTCATCGGTGCAATGGAAGTGGCTGCACGAATTAGTGTATACACAGCCCCACCATACCAAATAGAAGAGCAACTCAAATGAGCAAGTTTAGTCAAGCTATTGATAATGCGATGAGAGTACTTGCCGAAGAGTTAGAAGATTCAGAAAGCCAGATATGCACTGGTTGGGTATTAGTAAGTGAGTGGAGTGACTACGAAGGCACACGCTATCTTATGACAGATGTAAGTGAAAACATGAATCCTTGGTTAGCCAAGGGTATGCTGCTATCAGCAGAAGAATATTCTTATATTCCTGAGGAGGATACAAATGGCCGTTGAGAATCGTGGTGGCAGACGCCCTACAGCGCCTCAGTATAATCCAGCCAATGTTAATGGTCTTGGTGGAAATGGACAAAGCGGGATGAATACTGACTATTCAGGCTTTACCTATGGAATGAATAAGGCTGTTAATGAACAGCGTAAAGCTGCTCCAATCAAGCCAACTGCTCCTACAGGACAAATGGGTATCGTTAGGCAGCTTGTACAAGAGCCTTTGATTCCATTAGATGCACCAACACAGCGCCCTGATGAACCAATTACTTATGGTGTAGATGCAGGTCCAGGCCCTGGTACTGAAGTACTAAACCTACCACAAGGTGTCGGTATGGGACAAGATGTAGATAGCGGTATTCAAGCTATTCGTGCAATGTATATCCGCGACCCACGTAACCAGGATTTGCGTCGCATCCTAGAATTGGTAGACCAGCAGATAGGTAACATGTGAGTCAGCCAGCAGTAAAAAAGAATCCAGATGGTACCTGGACAATCACTGGCGTACAAGAGAACAGGCTTACGCAAAATCAAGCTGACTATCAACAGTTAGTTAAAGCTTCAGAGCTACTTACTGGTGAGGAAGGCGAGAGAGCTCGTGGTTTAATTGTTCAGAATCCTACTCTTTCTGGTGGATTACTTGCTAGCTTGGCTTCATATGGCGCAGTTCCTAACAATAATCTTGTTAAGACACTTACTGACATTGATGCACAAACTCGCGCCCAGCGAGAACTAGATGCTTTTGCTGAAGCACAGCGTATTTCTAATGAAAAGTTTAACAGTAAGTTCCGTGGTAAGCTATGGTCAACTCTAAAAGGTCTTGTTCGTGGCGTTGCCATTATAAGCGAAACCCCAGGAGAACTAATACAAGCTTCTGCTCGTACCTTAAAAGAAGATATTGATGCAGCGGTACGTGGGGATATTAATTTTTGGACTCGGCAACCTACTGACCCGACTAAAACTCGTGAAGATTTAGGACTATCTAGCGGTCCAGGTTCTATTTTAAATCAATTAAAGCTTACTCAAGTTGCTAAACAGCTTGTTGCTGAGAAAAAAATAGATTTAGGTGCAGGATTTTTTCCATCTGAAGAGTCAGGTGCAGGTTTTGCAGCGCGTAAAGCGCAAATGGATATAGCTGCAGTCAATGTTAAGGTAGGCGACAGGACTTATCAGCGCCCATTTTACCTGGCTGACCCAGTAGTTAATGCTATTACTTTTGGTAATGCTGATACTAGCTATGGTAACGTAATGGTTGCCTTAGGAAATCTAGCTTTTGCTATCAAGACTGACACTTTTATTGTATATAATAGAATAAAAAGAGCAGCAAACGAAGCAGAACGTGTAGCTAGAACATCAACTGGTGTAAAAGCTGCTAAAGCTTACCAGCAAAAAGCCATTCTTGATGCAGAGATTGAAGAACTCACAGCTAGAATCAACCAATCATCCAGAGAATTAGATAATTTAGTAGGAGTCGAAAGAGCTGCTAAGCAAGATGAGTTCGTTGCTGCTCTAAATGAGAGAGTTCAAAAGTCAGACGAGTATGATAACATTGTCTATGACCCTGAGGCAGTAGCTGGATTCTTAAGTAGCTCCGCGGCAGCCCCCGCCATTGACGCTCTTTCTGAGATTACAGACTGGAAAGAAATCTGGCGTTTAGGTAAGTCAGCAGGTGGACGTAGTGGCTTTAATGTTGAGCAGGCAAAGGCTATTGCTGCTGCATCTAACCGTGAAGAAGTATTAAGCGCTTTAGCTCCTTATATTGCCAAGGGAACAGTAGCTGCTGGTGTACTTGATAGAGGCACAGCAACTGGAAAAGCTATTGGAGAGATGCTTAGTTCCAGGATTGTTCCTGGTCAGGTAGCTCAGATTGTTGATTCAATCAAAGGACTTGGAGCTCGTGGCTTTCGTAAGATGCCATTCTATAATAAAGTTGTAGAAGCTTACAATAAAGGCTTAACAGTTGTACCTAGAGGTAAAGCTATTCATGCCTCTGATAAAGATGGATTGATTGACGCGATTTACTCATATGGTCGTATTACAAATGTATCTGCTGCTAAGTTAGATGAGCTAGCTGACATTGTAGCGCTAACAGATGACGCTTCTGAGGCAGGTTATACTGCTTCTGCTAGACTTTTTGATGAGATATTAGCAGCTAATATAGATAAGAAGTATATCAATCAAGAGCTACTTAAAGAAGTAACCCGTATATTTAAAAGCGGTAAAGACCAGATGTCAACTTATTGGTCAGCTCGTCACGCAGCTGGAGCAAAAATAGATTACGTACTTTCTGGAAATAAGAAAGTAACTATTACTGGTCCGCACTTAGACTCTGAATATCTTAATTCAGTAGTGTATTTACCTGATGCTCGTGAGTTATTAGATGTAATTTCTTCTGTAAATAAGCTTGGAAAAGTCACAGAAAACACCAAAGAGTTAACAGACTTTTTAACTAATACTGTTTGGAAGCGTATTGTACTTGTCCGCCCAGCATATATTATGCGTAACATTGCTGAGGAACAGATTCGTGTTTTAGGTACAGGACACATATCGTTCTTTAACAACCCACTTATGGCTATGGGTATGTGGCTAGGTCGAGACGGTGGTTCCTCTTGGCGTGCTGTATTAAATAAGTTTGACCCATTCAAGAATACAGTAACAGATGAAAGCTTTAAACTAGGTTCTGCTAAGGATGAATTCGTAGCAGAAGTTGCTGCTCACGACGCAACTGAATCATATATTAAGTTTATGACTGCTGGAGTAAGCGGCATAGATAATGACGCCCGTAGCGTTATGTCATTTGCTGGATTCCAGCCTAGAGCATATGGACATCCCCGTTGGTGGGAAGGTCTTGCTAATGAAATTCGCATTCTTAGTAACTCTATTGCAGGTAGAGCGGTAGCTCGTACTGGTCCTACTTTAGATAATCAAATGGCTACAGTAGATTACCTACTTGCTGGTGCTGGTAAAGATGAGTGGACTCAATTTGCTAAACTTCAAAAGCCTGAGATTCGTGATTGGTTGCTTAGCCCAGAAGGTGCTACAACCTATCTGTTTACTGGTGTAGACGAAAGTGGTAAAGCAGTATCCCTTCTTGCACGTATCGAAGAAGCTGCAGGTATGGGCGGCGAAGCTTCTCAAGCAATTAAGAATCTAATTGCATTTGGTAGAATTGATAAACCAGGTTTTAAGATTGAAGTGCCTAAGGGTAGGCAGTCTGCAGAGAATTCAATTCGTAATGCTGCTGCAATGTCAGCAGGTAGAAAAGCTCTTAAAGACGCCAACGAAGAATTTGCAGATATATTAAAGCAATCTTTTGATGGCAAAGGCAATTGGGACGGATTGCTTATGAATGTTCCTGAAGCTAAGTTTCAAACCGCAGGTAAAATTGGCGAGATATTTACTCGTGTATCTGAGGGATTCTTTAACTTTGCTGTTAAACTTGAGAAGACATCGACGATGGGCCCAGAGTGGCGTCAGTCATATTGGGATGCTATCTATGATATCTCTGGTGCGTTAGATGCTGAAGCTGTTGCAAAGCTAGGTAGTGTTGCTAAGAAGTCTCTGACTCCACTAACAACCTTTAAGGGACAGCCAATAGGCAAAGAGCACGCAGTATGGAAAGCATTTAAAACTTCTAAGGGTGATGGTAATATCACCGCAGCTGAAGCTCACGAGTATGCTTCCTTTGTAGCTAGCAAGCGTGTTGCAGATTTATTCTATGATGCTTCTCGTAAGCGTTTAATATTTCATCAGTTACGTTTAATTGCACCATTCGGTGCAGCTTGGGAAGATACTATCCGCAAGTGGGGCCAGATTGCTCTGGATAACCCAATAGAAGTATACAAGATTCAAAAGACTTTACAATGGTTTACAAAGCCAGAGTCATCAGCACTGTATTCTTTAACAGATGCTAAAGACTATTATGACCCTAACCAAGGTTTCTTCTTTAATGACCCATTAGATGGGCAACGCAAGTTCTTTATTCCGTTCCTAGGTACTGGTCTTAATTTCCTATCAAACCTAGTTACTAGTCAAGGTGCTAGCAGGCAAGGCCCTTATGCCATTGCTGCTACACCGCAATCATTAAACTTCGCATTTGCATCAGGTAGCATTATGCCAGGCTTTGGCCCAGGGTTACAGATGTCGGTAATAGCATTAGATGAATTGGGTGTTAACCCAATCAACATTGCGCCGATTGGTATGCGAGATGGTATAAATAAGATAATTTTTCCATTCGGTGAGCCTGACTTAAAACAAGGCGTACTTGAAGGATTCCTTCCTGGTAACTGGCGTAGACTATTCGCTTTTTTCCCTGGACAAGAAGAATCATATGCAGCTGCTTTTGCTCCTGTCATGAACTATCTAGCTAGCGGTGGAAACTATGACTTAAATGACATAGAAGACCAAGCTCAATTAATGAGGGATACTGATAAGTTTGCTAAATGGTTTACAGTATTTCGCGGCTTATTTGGATTAGTTTCTCCATTCCCACTACAACCACAGGGATTAACTACCCTTGACGATGGAAATGCTGTATTATCTACCGCTTTGTATAATGACTTTAAACAGTTAGAAGTAGCAGCTGGTGGTAATTACAACAAGGCTTATGCTGACTTCTTAGACTTATACGGCCCAGAGGCTATATTTGCTATCATCAATACATCCTCAGGTGCCCCTACTAACCTAATGACATACGAGTTAATTCAACGAGAGCCAGAAGTTGTGGACTTATATCCTGATACTTATGGATATGCATACCCTGCTGGTGGATTCTCTACAGAGTTATATCGTTGGCAACGCCGTGCTGGAGAGAAAGAAAAGTTTGATTCTAAACAATTAGTACAAAGAGCTACAAGTTTACGCTTCTATGCAGCCGATGATAGGCTAATGGCTCGTCTAATATCTGGCGACTTTAGTGAGGAAGAGTACGAAGAAGCACGTAAGAACCTTCGTGATACCTTCATTAAAGCAGGCCTTAGTCAAGAGACTGACCCATACAAGAAAGCTCGTACCAAAGAACAGCTTCGTAGAATGGCGACGGATATACGCTTTGAGGATTCTGATGCTGTAGCAGGACTTCGTGACTATCTATATCTAAGAGACAAAGCTTTAGAAGCAGCTAACATAGATAACGATAGTTTAGCTAAGAAGAGTGCACTACCTCAGCGTGAATGGTTAGCAGGACAAGCTAAAAAGATTCTACAAAGAAATCCAGAGTTCTATAAATTTTATTACAGGTTCTTTAAAGAGGAGTTAGAAGGATAATGAGTATTACAACCCCAAAGCCTAGCGCCTCTAGCCTTGGCCCATCTGCTGAAGCTGAGAAAGCTGCAGCTGGTGCACCGCAAGGTGATGCAGGAGTAAAAGCGCCAATAGGTTTAACTGGTGTTCCTAAGGGAACTAAAATAGTAATAGGACAAGAACCAAAATTAGGCCCTAAGGGCAGGCCTACTGGAAGAACTAAACCAAGCTATGGCGTAACTCAATATGTTCCAGGCGATGGTGCCAGGATATTTGGAAATTTAAACAATGATGAAAAAATTGCGCTCTTAGCAAAACTTGCTCAGATACCTGGTCTGTATGGTCGAAACAAAGCGCCAACCCAAGATTATCTTTTAAGATTAGTTTCTGCTGGCGGAAACATAGCCGTTAGAACAGAAGACCATGAAGCGTTAGAAAATGTCATGCGCTATGCCGACACTACTGGTGATAGCTATGGCACTGCTGTAGATAAGTTAGTTGCTAATCCAGCCGTTGCTCAAGGATTCTTTGACTTAGCTGGAACCAAGACTGGTGCTGCTCGTAAGATTGCCCTGACTCCAGCTGATGCTTTAGTAGTTGAACTACAACAGTCTCTTCTTGATTATCTAGATGTTAAGGCTAGCAAGAAAGAAGCTCAAGACTACGCTAAGAAAATTAATGAGCTAGAGAAGAAGCGTGGGGGAGCTTTGACTGAATTAGAGCGCCGCCAGCTGCTCCTTGATACAGTTCAAGACAAAGCAAAAGAAGTATTTAAAGATGGCGTTGACGAAGCAGATAGTTTGCTTATGCGTAAGGGCGCCCTTGGTGGTACCTACAATGCTCTGCGTGAAGAGCATAGGGATTATGGTATTCCAATAGATGACAAATCTTTATATAAACTAGCTATTAATTCAATACGCAGTAAACAAGCGCTAGAGAATAACCTTAATAAGATTAGGCTTCAGGCAGAAGTTGCTATGCCTGCCCTCAAAGATTATATTCAAAAGGGCCTAAGCCCTAAAGAAGCACTAGGAACTTACCTGGCTGCTTATTCTAAATTTACAGGAATCCCTCAGAATCAAGTAGACTTAACTAGACTTGCTCCAGTATATTCAGGAGATAAGGTTATGCCATTTAGTGACTGGGAAAAATATTTGTATACTCTTCCTGAAGCTAAGAATTCACCAGTAGTAAGAGAGCAACAGTTAAGTGATGCTAGAACTCTTATTAGAAACTTTATCGGATAGGTAGGATATGGCCAGAAGAATAGACCCAGCTGTTCGCCTTGAAGAAGAGGCAATGGCAGGTAGTGCTGTTGAAAGACGCCAAGAAGCACAACGTAAAGCTGCTATCAAAGAGACTCAGATTCCTACTGCCAAAGAAATTAAAGCTATGCCTCCAAAGGTGGCAGAGCGAGTTCGTGATGAAATTAAAGCTGGAGTCACAATCGAACTGGCAACTTTGCCAGATAGAATTGATACAGCAATCTTTAATGCTGAAAAATCTTTAGATGCTATAGAAGCAGAAATAGCAGCAACTACTGCATTAGCAGAGGCTTATGAAGCCGAAGCAGAAGCTCTAGCAGCTGAAGCAAAGATGGCTGAAGCTGAAGGCGATAAGATTATAATTGAAGCTGTTGAATCTGGTCAGTTTAACTACATGGAAATACCTACAATATTTAAAACAGTCGTCAATGAGCAGCCAAAATATGCAACTGTCTCTGATGCTGGACTAGCAGCCGCTGCTGCGGCTTTAAGCGCTGTTGGGGTAGAAGGCCTCGTAGAGGTAATGGCTGAGATTCGTAGGCTGTACCCTGGCATTTCCTCAGAGGATGCACTAAACCTTCTTAAGTTTGATAAGCGTTTTAATACCGCATATCTTACTCGTTTTGCTGGAAACAAAAAACTTCAAGATGCAGGCTTTGCAATGTTAGATGATAAAACATATCTAGCTACCGAAAAAGCTTATAGTAAAATCTTTAATGCTTACGGCTTAAAACAGTTCGCTAACCGCGATAAGTATAGCAATCTAATCGGTAGCATGGTATCAGCTGATGAGCTAGCAGGACGTGTGTCTGCTGGATACGACAGAATTGTTAAGGGTGCCGCAGTAACTAAAGATGCTTTAAACAAGCTATTCCCTGAACTAAACGATGTAGATATTTTAGCCTATGTCATTGACCCTGTTAATCAACTACCAGCTATTCAGCGCAAGATTCAAGCTGCTGAAATTGGTGGAGCTGCCCTTGCTCAGAACCTAAGTATCGGACTAACACAAGGTCCAACCGATGTATCTGGATATACAAATGTCAGCCGTCAAGGACTTAGTATCGAACAACTACAGGCTCAAGGTATCGACTTAGAAGAAGCCCGTAGAGGATATTCTGCAGTAGCTAGCGTACTACCAACTGGAGAGAAACTAAGTTCAATTTACAGTAAGGGCCTACAGCAGTACGGACGTAAACAAGCTGAACAAGAAGCATTCTTGAATTTAGCAGAAGCTAAAGCTGCCCGTGAAAAATTATCTGCTAGAGAAATCGCAGAATTTTCTGGTGAAGCTGGAATGCTTAAATCACAAAGCCGAGCAATAGGCGGACAATACTAGAATCCTGAGCGGACCCATCGGCCCCGCCAGTGTAAAGACCGATAGCAAGAGCCAACCCATTACCCCGAATGGACTTGAGGCTTGCGACTAACAACGAATAGAAGGGTGGTTGCTATGAGCAACAACTACTGGGATGAAGAAGACGACGACCTAGATACAGAATCGCAGTCGTTTGGCGCAAGTGAGAGTGACTTACTAAAGAAACTCCGCAAGGCAAAACGTGCAGATGAAAAACGTATTAAGGAACTCACTGAGCAACTTGAGGGTTTAACCAAGGCGCAGCGTGAGCGGACCGTCAAAGAAGTCCTAGAAAAGAAAGGCATTAACGCTAAGGCTGCACGCCTTATCCTGAAAGACTTA
>Ga0194115_10006465_pt1 | contig 11870 bp, 7 predicted proteins | sample TA2MahsurfametaG_3_FD_148656 | JGI IMG/M metagenome (GOLD analysis project Ga0194115, IMG submission 148656) | Freshwater microbial communities from Lake Tanganyika, Tanzania - TA2015002 Mahale S4 surface | ecosystem: Environmental > Aquatic > Freshwater > Lake | place: Tanzania: Lake Tanganyika... | reverse complement strand
GGGGTCAGGCTGATGCGCTGATGGAGTACTTGGTAATCGTCCCGAGCAATCTCGCGCAGTAAAGACCGGTAGATGCTGGCCATCATCAGTCCGGGTTTTTGCGCCCGGTGATCCTGGGGTGGCAGCAGGGCCAGGGCTTCGTCGTAGAGGCCCAAGGCGCGCTCGGCCTGGTATCGCATCAGGGCGCGAAAGCGATCTGAGTACTGGCGCTGCAGGATATCCTGGGCCTTGATCTCGAACTGCTGCAACTCGGTGATCGGCAGATAAATGCGCCCGCGCATCGCGTCCTCGCCGACATCGCGAATGATGTTGGTCAGCTGAAAGGCCAGGCCGAGCTTGTGCGCATAGGCGGTGGTTCCAGCCTGCGTCTGACCGAATATCTGTGCGGCCACCTCGCCAACCACCCCGGCAACGAGGTGGCAATAGCGCAGGAGACCGGGTAGATCCAGGTAACGACTTTGCCGCAGGTCCATTTCGCAGCCCTCGATCACGGACTGAAGATGTTCGGCGCGAATGTTGTACGCCGCGGCCCAGGGCATCAGCGCCTTGAGCACCGGGTGTTGTGGCTGGCCGGCGTAGGCCTTGGCCACCTCGCTGCGCCACCAGGCCAGCTTGGCCTGGGCCACTCCTGGATCGCTGACTTCGTCGACCACATCGTCGACCTCCCGGCAAAAGGCATAGAACGCGGTGATGGCTGCCCGCCGGTCTTTGGGCAAGAAGAGAAAGGCGTAATAAAAGCTGCTGCCCGAGGCGGCGGCCTTGTTTTGAACATACTGCTCGGGGCTCATGGGGGCATTGTCGCTCTGTCAAGGGGCGGCGCAGCGGGCTTTTTGCGGCACTGATCGGGTGCGCGGCGCAAGTGGACGCCGGGACCGCCTTGACAGCAGGAGGTAACCAAGTTACATCTCGAGGCGGTGAATCGCCCTTCCTGTGTCCCGTCGACCGCACCGGCCCGAAGCCGCTGACTTATGACCCTATCTCCTGACCCCGGCGCCGACATCATCATCTTCGGCGGCGCCGGCGACCTGTCCTTCAGAAAACTCCTGCCGGCGCTTTACATGGCGCACCTGCATGGCCGGCTCGGCGCAAGCACCCGCATCGTGGCGGTGGGCCGTCAGACCTGGTCGCAGCAGCAGTATCTGCAATTCATCGGTGAACGATCGCCGGAGTTCATCGAGCCCTCTGCCTTCGAGGCTGGGCCGTGGCGGGGGTTCCTCGAGCGGCTGCAGTATCTCAGCATCGATCTGGCCGATGCGGCTGCTTACGGTGCCTTGCGCGCTTTGGATTTGAGCAATCCCTCGCGCATCTATTACCTGGCCACCGCCCCTGGCTTGTTCGCCACCATCAGCGGACACCTGGGGGCCGCCGGGCTGGTCGACGAGCGCTCACGCATCGTGCTGGAAAAACCGCTGGGTACTGACCTGGCCTCGGCGCAGGCCATCAACGCGGCCGTGGCACGGCATTTTCGCGAGGACCAGATCTACCGCATTGATCACTACCTGGGCAAGGAGACGGTGCAGAACCTGATGGTGCTGAGATTTGGCAATGCCATCTTTGAGCCCCTGTGGCGTGCCCCTTACATCAGAAGTGTGCAGATTAGCGTGGCCGAGACCGTGGGTGTAGGCAGCCGCGCTGGCTTTTATGACGGTGCTGGTGCCCTGCGCGACATGGTGCAGAACCATTTGCTGCAATTGCTGTGCATCGTGGCCATGGAGCCACCGATTTCGCTGCGGGCCGACGACGTGCGTGATGAAAAGCTCAAGGTCCTGCGATCGCTGCGACCGATGAGTGCGGCCGATGTGCACCGCGACACCGTACGCGGCCAGTACGCCCCGGGGCTCGATCCCGCGATTCGGGGCTATCTTCAGGAAAGCGGCGTAGGCCCGCGCAGTCGCACCGAAACCTTTGTTGCCTTGCGGGCCCAGATTGATAACGCGCGCTGGGCCCATGTGCCCTTCTTCTTGCGCACGGGCAAGCGCCTGGCGCGGCGGCAGTCGCAGATCATCATTGAGTGGTCCGAGCTGCCCTTCTCGATCTTTGGGGAGGGCACTGCGCAGCAGCCCAATCGCCTGATCATTACCCTGCAGCCCGAAGAATCCATACAACTGGGCCTGATGGCCAAGGAGCCCGGTTCGGGCATGAGCTTGCAGCCGGTGCGTCTCGAGCTCGATCTGCAGTCGTCTTCCGACAAGCGCCGAGCCGAGGCTTATGAGCGGCTGCTGGTCGATGTCATGAAGGGCCGGCTCACGCATTTCATGCGACGCGACGAGCTGGAGGCGGCCTGGCGCTGGGTGGACCCGATCCTTGCGTGCTGGCGGGATGACTCCCCCCAACCCTATCCGGCCGGTAGTTGGGGGCCGGCAGCCTCCTCGGCCTTGCTGGCGCGTGAGAACCTGAAGTGGTTTGAGGAGTCCCTCTGAGCCCGACCGCGCAGCGAGAGCCGCCTTCTGCGGTGACCGGCTCGGGTCAAATCGGAACGGCTCACATACGCCAACTGCGCCAGACGATAGGGCCGGCATCGATCAGCCTCAGCTGGGGCCGTCGGCGCAGCACTTGGAGCCCCAGGGCTTCGGTGTGATCGGCCACCCGCAGCGCCCCCTGCACCACCAGGCGCAGCTCCCATCCGGCGCGGCCCGGCACTTGTTTGACCAGGGGCGCTCCTTCGTGCATCAGACTGCGTGCCCAGCCTATGGCCGCCTGCAGCAGGTCGGTGGCGCCTGCTGCCGGGGCGGATGACTTCAGGTCGGCGGGCGTGAGACCGTGCCTGGCCATGAGATCGGCCGGTAGATAACAACGCCCTCGGGCCAGATCCACGCTTAGATCCTGCCAGAAATTGATCAGCTGCAAAGCGGTGCAAAGCGCATCGCTGCGGTGCAGTGCCTGGGCTTCGTGCAGGCCATACAGGTGCAGCAGCAAGCGGCCCACGGGCTGTGCCGAGCGAGCGCAGTAGTCGAGCAGTTGTTCCTGGCTTTCGTAGTGATGCTGCAGTACATCCTGCCTGAAGGCGCTGAGCAGATCGTGCAACAAGGGCAGCGGCAACCCAAATTGATGCAGCACCGGCGCGAGGGGGCCAAAGACCTCGGGCCAGGCCCCAGAGTCCTTGCGGCCCTCAGCGCAGGCCCGCAGATCGTCAGCAAACTGTGCAAGGGCCCGCAGCCGCTCATCGGGCGCCGCCTCGCCCTCATCGGCCAGATCATCGGCAGTGCGCGCAAAGCGGTACAGGGCCCGGACGGCCGGCCTCAGTCGTGGCGGGCACAGCACGGAAGCCACCGGAAAATTTTCGTAGTGGTCGACGCCGTGATGCGGGAGGGGCATGGGGAAACGAAACTGTGATGCGGACCGGCGGTGATTGTCGTTGCTCCGGCGCCCTGCGCCGACGGATTGTGGGCCGGCGCAAACTCGGTGCATCTTCACCAGCCGTTAAACTATTGAGCTGACTGGAGCTGGACACAACGCAGGTCGCTGGTGCGGCCTGCTCGTGCACAAGCCCGCTTCGGTGAGCGCAGCGCGGGTGGCGAAATTGGTAGACGCACCAGGTTTAGGTCCTGACGCCAGCAATGGTGTGGGGGTTCGAGTCCCCCCCCGCGCACCACCCCGCGCCCCCGCACGGGGCCGGGTCTGCTACCGGGGTCTTGCGCGACCCTGGCCTGCCGACAGAGGCCGCTCCGATAGAATGCTTGGTTTCCGGGCGTGGCTGCGTCCGCTATTGCAGTGCCGATTGACTTTTACGACCGAGCCGCCTGCCCGGCTTCTCGGTCGCTTGCGCCCCCTAGTAGGAGATTCTCATGACCGTGACCGTAGAAACGCTCGACAAGCTCGAGCGCAAGATCACCCTCAGTCTGCCCGTCGACAGCATTCAGACCGAGGTGCAAAACCGTCTCAAGCGCTTGGCGCGCACCGTCAAGATGGACGGCTTCCGTCCGGGCAAGGTCCCGATGAATGTGGTGGCCCAGCGGTATGGCTATTCCGTTCAGTACGAGGTCATGAATGACAAGGTGGGAGAGGCCTTCAACGCGGCTGCTAACGAAGCGCAACTGCGTGTAGCGGGCCAGCCGCGCATCAGCGAGAAAGAGGGCGCGCCTGAGGGGCAGGTGCAATTTGACGCGGTTTTTGAGGTCTATCCCGAGGTCAAGATTGCCGACCTGTCGGCCGCTCGCATCGAGCGGGTCAGTGCCGAGGTGACGCCAGAGGCCATTGATCGCACCGTCGAGATCTTGCGCAAGCAGCGCCGCAGCTTTGCCCAGCGCGCCCAGGATGCGGCCGCCCAGGAAGGCGATCGCGCCACCATCGACTTCGAGGGCAAGATCGACGGCGAGCCTTTCGCGGGCGGCAAGGCCGAGGACTTTCAGTTGCTTATTGGTGAGGGCCAGATGCTCAGGGAGTTCGAAGAGGCGGTCAAGGGCATGAAGGCCGGCGAGAGCAAGACCTTTCCTCTGAGCTTCCCGGCGGATTACCATGGGCAGGAGGTCGCCGGTAAGCAAGCCGACTTCCTGGTCACGGTCAAGAAAATCGAGGCGGCCCACCTGCCCGAGGCCAACGAAGCCTTTGCCCGCTCCTTGGGTATCGCCGACGCCTCGGTGGAGGCTCTGCGCGCCGATATTCGCAAAAATCTGGAGCGCGAGCTCAAGTTCCGTCTGGTGGCCCGCAACAAGACCGCCGTGATGGATGCACTGGTTGCGCAGGCTGAGCTCGATATCCCCAAGTCCAGCGTTCAGGCCGAGTTGGACCGCATGGTCGAGGGCGCACGCGCAGACCTCAAGCAGCGCGGTGTCAAGGATGCCGAAAAAGCCCCCATCCCGGAGGACTTGTTCCGTCCGCAAGCGGAGAAGCGGGTGCGCCTGGGCCTGGTGGTGGCCGAGTTGGTGCGCGCTCATTCGCTGCAGGCCCGGCCCGAGCAGATCAAGACGCATCTTGATGAGCTGGCCGCCAGCTATGAGAAGCCCGATGAAGTGGTGCGCTGGTACATGAGCGACCGCCGCCGCATGGCCGAGGTCGAGGCGGTGGTCATTGAAAACAATGTCGCCGAGTTTGTGCTGAGCCGGGCCCAGGTCAGTGACAAGGCGGTCGCCTTCGACGAATTGATGGGGCAGGCCTGATACCGGGCCCCGGCCGTGGCTGGCTTTGATGCGAGCCACTGCTTCCACGGCCTGTCTATTTGGGTACAGTAGTTGCAGACCCGTCTCTCGGGGGTCCATCGGAGAACACAGCCATGAAGTCTTTGGAAATTTTTTCAGGCCCGCAAGCCGGAGCGCTTGATACCCAGGCGCTGGGCATGGTACCCATGGTCATTGAACAGTCGGGGCGGGGCGAACGCGCCTACGATATCTACTCACGCCTGCTCAAAGAGCGGGTGGTTTTTTTGGTCGGGCCGGTCAATGACCAAATGGCCAACCTGGTGGTGGCGCAGCTGTTGTTTCTGGAGAGTGAAAACCCCGACAAGGATATTTCGCTCTACATCAACTCTCCGGGTGGCTCGGTCAGTGCCGGCATGGCCATCTATGACACGATGAACTTCATCAAGCCCGATGTCAGCACCCTGTGCACGGGTATGGCCGCCAGCATGGGGGCCTTTCTGCTGGCTGCTGGGGCCAAGGGTAAGCGCTTTTCCTTGCCCAATTCGAAAGTGATGATCCACCAACCGCTCGGTGGGGCTCAGGGCCAGGCCACCGAAATCGAAATCGCTGCCCGCGAGATCATCAAGACGCGCGAGCAGCTCAACAAGATCCTGGCAGAAACCACGGGTCAGCCCCTGGAGAAAATCAATGTTGACACCGAGCGCGACTATTTTCTTTCGGCCCAGGAGGCCAAAGACTATGGCTTGGTGGACCAGGTGATTGCCAAGCGGCCCTGAGGCTTTGCCCCTCCTTGGGCCGGGCTCCGGGCAAGTCTTGCGCAGGACTGAGGGCGGGTACTAATTGGGTATCATTGTCCTACTTCATTTTTCAGGGCCCCGGCGGCTCTGCAAAGGCTAGCTGCATGCCCGAGAAAAAAGGCTCTTCCGGCGAGAAAACACTCTACTGCTCCTTTTGCGGCAAGAGCCAGCACGAGGTCAAGAAGTTGATCGCCGGACCGTCGGTCTTCATTTGCGACGAGTGCATCGATCTGTGCAACGAGATCATCCGCGACGAGTTGCCGCCTGAAACCGAGGCGCAGTCGGGTCGCAGCGACTTGCCCACGCCTGCGGAAATCAAGTCCACGCTCGATGCCTATGTGATTGGCCAGGAGGCTGCCAAGCGCTCGCTGGCAGTGGCCGTCTACAACCATTACAAGCGCTTGCGTCACAAGGATTCGGCGCGCAAGGACGATGTCGAACTGTCCAAGAGCAATATCTTGCTGGTTGGCCCCACCGGTTCGGGCAAGACGCTGCTGGCGCAAACGCTCGCCCGAACGCTCAATGTGCCCTTCGTCATGGCCGACGCAACCACGCTTACCGAAGCGGGCTATGTCGGCGAGGATGTTGAAAACATCATCCAAAAGCTCCTGCAGAGCTGCAACTACGAGGTCGAGCGCGCGCAACAGGGCATCGTGTACATCGACGAGATTGACAAAATATCGCGCAAGTCTGACAACCCCTCCATTACCCGGGATGTCTCGGGCGAGGGCGTGCAGCAGGCCCTGCTCAAGCTGATTGAGGGCACCATGGCCAGCGTGCCGCCGCAGGGTGGGCGCAAGCATCCCAACCAGGACTTTCTGCAGGTGGACACCACCAACATCTTGTTCATTTGCGGGGGCGCTTTTGCCGGCCTGGAAAAAGTGATCGAGAGCCGTACCGAGGCCTCGGGCATAGGCTTTGGTGCCACCGTTAAGAGCAAGAAGTCGCGCAGCTTGACCGAGGTCTTCAAGGATGTCGAACCGGAAGATCTGATCAAGTTCGGTCTGATCCCCGAGTTGGTCGGCCGGCTGCCCGTGGTAGCCACGCTCGATGAGCTGACCGAGGACGCCTTGGTGCAGATCCTGACCGAGCCGCGCAACGCCACCGTCAAGCAGTTTGCCAAACTGATCGCGATGGAAGGGGTCGATCTGGAAATCCGGCCGTCGGCCCTCAAGGCCATTGCCCGCAAGGCGCTGGCCCGCAAGACCGGCGCGCGGGGCCTGCGCTCCATCCTCGAGCATGCCCTGATCGACACCATGTACGAATTGCCCAATGCCAGCAATGTGGAGAAGGTGGTGGTGGACGAGTCGACCATCGAAGAGGAAAAAGCCCCCTTGCTCGTCCTGCGTGAGGCGGCCAAGAAGGCCTGAAACTTGCTTCTTGACCGGCAAAGGGGCCAAAGGCTTGAAATGAGCACTTTTCGAACCATCTGTAAACCAGGTTTTGCCGTCGGCGCGGTGCGTGCCGGCAGGATCTGGCCGCTGTGCAGCCCTTGCCGCCCCTGAAGAAGGTCATCTATGTCCGGACACCCCCACCTTCCCGCCCTTCCGATCGATTTGCCACTGCTGCCCCTGCGCGATGTCGTGGTGTTCCCTCATATGGTGATCCCGCTGTTTGTCGGGCGCCCGAAGAGCATCAAGGCCTTGGAATCGGCCATGGAGGCCGAGCGTCGGATCATGCTGGTGGCTCAAAAAGCAGCCGCCAAGGACGAGCCTGCGGTCGACGATATGTTTTCAGTCGGCTGCGTGGCCACCATCCTGCAGATGCTCAAGCTGCCCGACGGTACGGTCAAGGTGCTGGTCGAAGGCCAGCAGCGGGCCCGGGTTAACCGCATCTCTGAGGGTGAGCATCACTTTGTGGGAAATGTGACCCCAGTGGAGACGCCGGTGGCGCCCACGGCCGAGCGCAGCAGTGAGATCGAGGCCTTGCGTCGTGCGGTCATGCAGCAGTTTGACCACTATGTCAAACTCAACAAGAAGATCCCCCCGGAAATCCTTACCTCGATTGCCAGCATCGACGATGCGGGCCGATTGGCCGACACCATCGCCGCGCACCTGCCGCTCAAGCTCGATGCCAAGCAGGCCATACTGGATTTTGGCGAGGTTCAGGAGCGCTTAGAGAACCTGTTTGAGCAACTCGAGCGTGAGGTCGACATCCTCAATGTCGACAAGCGCATCCGTGGCCGCGTCAAGCGGCAAATGGAGAAGAACCAGCGCGACTTCTACCTCAACGAGCAGGTCAAGGCCATCCAAAAGGAGCTCGGCGAGGGCGAAGACGGTGCGGATGTCGAGGAGATCGAGAAGAAGATCAAGGCCGCCCGCATGCCGGTTCAGGCGCGCAAGAAAGCCGAGGCCGAGCTCAAGAAGCTCAAGCTGATGTCGCCCATGTCGGCCGAAGCCACGGTAGTGCGCACCTACATCGATGTGATGACCAACCTGCCTTGGAGCAAAAAAACCAAGATCAAGCACGATCTGGGTTTTGCCGAGGATGTCCTCGACGAAGACCATTTCGGCCTGGAGAAGGTCAAGGACCGCATCGTGGAGTACCTGGCCGTGCAGCAGCGGGTGGACAAGGTCAAAGCCCCCATCCTCTGCCTGGTTGGCCCGCCTGGTGTGGGCAAGACATCCCTGGGGCAGTCGATTGCCAAGGCCACCGGCCGCAAGTATGTGCGCATGGCGCTCGGCGGCATGCGCGATGAGGCCGAGATTCGGGGCCACCGCCGCACCTACATTGGCGCCTTGCCAGGCAAGGTGTTGCAGAGCCTGTCGAAGGTCGGTACCCGTAACCCCTTGTTTCTGCTCGACGAGATTGACAAGCTGGGCACCGACTTTCGGGGCGACCCGGCCAGTGCCTTGCTAGAGGTGCTCGACCCGGAGCAAAACCACACCTTCAGTGATCACTATGTCGAGGTCGATTTCGACCTCAGTGATGTGATGTTTGTGGCGACCTCCAACTCCATGAATATACCCCCGGCCCTGCTTGATCGCATGGAAGTTATTCGACTGGCCGGTTACACCGAAGACGAGAAGACCAGTATTGCGCTGCGCTATTTGTTGCCCAAGCAGCTCAAGAACAATGGCGTCAAGACTGGCGAGCTGGAAGTTTCGGAGGCGGCGGTGCGCGATATCGTGCGCTACTACACCCGGGAGGCTGGCGTTCGCTCACTGGAGCGTGAGCTCTCCAAGATCTGCCGCAAGGTAGTCAAGGGCATACAACTGGGCAAGATGGCGCCAACCGTCAAGGTTGGCCCGGAAAATCTCAACGATTTTCTTGGGGTGCGCAAGTTCAATTTTGGCCGCGCTGAAAAGACCAACCAGATTGGACAGGTGGTGGGCCTGGCTTGGACCGAGGTGGGAGGTGATCTTCTCACTATTGAGGCGGCCCTCATGCCCGGCAAGGGCGTGATCACACGCACCGGCTCGCTGGGCGATGTCATGAAGGAATCGGTTGAGGCGGCTCGCACCGTGGTACGCAGCCGCTCGCGTATTTTGGGCATCAGGGACGAGATGTTCGACAAGCGCGATATCCACATCCATGTGCCGGACGGAGCAACGCCGAAGGACGGTCCGAGTGCTGGCGCGGCCATGACCACTGCTTTTGTCTCTGCGCTCACTGGCATCCCGGTGCGCAGCGATGTGGCCATGACCGGCGAGATTACTCTGCGCGGCGAGATCACCAGCATCGGCGGCCTGAAGGAAAAACTACTGGCCGCCTTGCGTGGCGGCATCAGAACCGTCATGATTCCCGAGGAAAACGCCAAAGACTTGCAGGAGATCCCCGACAATGTCAAAAGCGGTCTGGAGATCATCCCGGTCAAGTGGATCGATCAGGTGCTGCAGGTGGCGCTGGAGCGTCAACCGGTCCCGCTGACCGATGAAGAAGCGGCCGCCGCTTCGTCAGCGGCGGCCGATCAGACCCCCGTAGCCCCGGCCTCGCTCGTGGTCGATCCGGTCAAGCATTGAGCCTTTCGTTTTCAGCGAGGATTCAGTCGCTGAAAGCGAAAAAATGCCGCTATAATGAGGGTTCCCTCGCGGGAATAGCTCAGTTGGTAGAGCGCAACCTTGCCAAGGTTGAGGTCGACGGTTCGAGACCGTTTTCCCGCTCCAAATTCAAAGGGCAGCAGGTCAATCTGCTGTCCTTTTCTATTCGCACCTTGTGCGGTAGACGAATCCGGCACCGCGACCGGCTTCGGAAGTATGCAGCGGCGCGGTAGCAAAGCGGTTATGCAACGGATTGCAAATCCGTCTAGCCCGGTTCGACTCCGGGCCGCGCCTCCAGTACTCACGCATCACTGTTCATTCGGTGGTGCGTTTTTTTTCGTCGGCACACTGCAGCACACGGGCAGCACACTTTCGACGCTGCTCTGCACTTGCGGCAGGTTGCTGCAAAGGTGGGGGCGTTGCCCTGCACCGTGCGGCTGGGCTAGGGCGGTGAAGCAGACGCAGCTTATCTACCCCACGCCCAGCAAGCTCTCACCACCGCAGTCAGCGTCGTTCAAAACGACAACTCCAGCACTTGCTGATGCTGCGCCACGCACGCACACGCTACGCGACGGGGAACTGGTGCTTTACAAGCGCACACGCAGCCGTGTGTGGCAGTGCAAGTACAAGCTGTTTACGGGGCAGTGGGTCAGAGTCAGCACACGCAAGACCGTGTTGGAACACGCTGTGCGTAGTGCCACTGACATGTATGACGAAGCACGATACAGAGAACGACTTGGACTTGCACCAGTACAAAAGTCATTCGCCGACATTGCCCGCGTCACAGTGGAAGAACTGCGGCGAGATTTGGCTGCTGGCACTGGCAAGAAGATTTTTGTCGACTACATCAGCATTATTGAACGCTACTTCGTGCCGTTCTTCGGTGACCGTGACTTGCATACGCTCAAGCACCAGCACATCGCCGAGTTTGAACGCTGGCGCAATCACAAGATGGGCAAGAAGCCCAAGAGCAGCACCTTGATGAACTTTGCCAGTGCATTCAGCCGTGTGTGTGGCACTGCTGTGCAGCGCGGCTGGATTAGCGACCGTGTGCCCTTGCCCAAGTTGTCACGGCGGGGGGAGAAAGGTGCAGTGCGTCCCGCGTTTTCTGCCGAAGAAATTACCAAGTTGCGTGTGTTCATGAGGACTTGGGAGGGAGCTGCCAAGCTGGACTGGGACCGAATGCAACGCCCCTTGCTCTGTGACTATGTGGAATTTCTGCTGCTCACGGGCATGCGACACGGCACAGAGTCAATGCGTGTGCAGTGGCGTGACTGCGAGTGGTACGAAGCAGATGGTGTTCGCTATCTGCGTGTCAGAGTCAGCGGCAAAACCGGCGAGCGGTACTTGATTGCCAAGCACGAGGCGCTGGCTGTGCTGCAGCGGCTGCATGGAAGGCAGGCGGACATTGCGGGGCGTGACTTTGACGCAGTGCTGGGGCGTTCACAGCTGCTGTTGTTTCGCAATGCTGCGGGTGTTCGTCCGCGCACTTTCAACGGCATGTTCGGCAAGCTCATGCGTGAAAGTGGCCTGCTGCAGGCAGTGGGAGGTGGACGCAGAACCTTGTACTCGCTGCGCCACACCTACGCCACAGCGGAGCTGCTGGCGGGCACAGACATTCACACACTTGCCAAGCAGATGGGCACCTCAGTGAGGATGTTGGAGGCGCACTACAGCAAGCTCACAGCGACCATGGCTGCGGACAGGTTGGCGTAGAACCCATCATCTTTAGAATCCCAAAAAAAATATAGGCATATTGAAGAAAGAACGGTAAGATGAGAAACATCCAGATACATCAACGATGGAGATTTTGATGAAAGAAGTGGCTAAAAAATTTGTATGTTGCGCGACGATTGCTGCATTTTTGGGTGGTTGTGCGACATCTAGTAAGGATGTTGCTGCGACTTTTGTTTCACCTATTCAGTATTCGAGCTACGACTGTGACCAACTTCGGCAAGAGTTAGTACGCATCAATGGCCGAGTAGGTCAACTTTCTGGCCGGTTGGATGAGGCCGCTA
>Ga0194115_10006464_pt1 | contig 11870 bp, 8 predicted proteins | sample TA2MahsurfametaG_3_FD_148656 | JGI IMG/M metagenome (GOLD analysis project Ga0194115, IMG submission 148656) | Freshwater microbial communities from Lake Tanganyika, Tanzania - TA2015002 Mahale S4 surface | ecosystem: Environmental > Aquatic > Freshwater > Lake | place: Tanzania: Lake Tanganyika... | reverse complement strand
GTGACTCAGTCATGCCATGAAGAGATATTGGTTTCATGGAGATGCCATAGACTTCGCTTCCCTACTACACTACAAATGGAATCAAACATTGCAGCGATCACGAAAGAGTTGCGACGTCAACAAGATGCTGTCTATTGTTATGTCTGTGCGCAAACAAGGACTATCGACAATTATCTTGTGTCAACTTGAATATTCAAGGCAACATCCTTTCCGCGGTAAGGAAGTATGAACCAAAAATACACACTCTGTAATCAATGAAGTTGTTGGTAGCTGTAAACGTTGTAGTAATAGTGAAAGTAGAGCAAGACACAACAGGATTTTTCGCATTGACTGTGACAGTGACAATCAGGCTGTGATTATCATTTCGTAGCTACGTATCGTCGATACGGAGGTCATGAATCGTACTTCGAATTTTTATTTTGGCGCGGCCCTGTTGCCAGGAGTTGGTTTCGGATTTCAAAATTCAAAGTTCGTTTTACACGTGTAGGTGCCTCGAAGCACTTTGCCCGACGAGGAACAGATTTCGGATTTTCAGAAAATAAAATTCGATACCCTGTTTGCACACGCTGTAAGGTAAACACAAAAATGGCGACTATCCGAACGCAAGTACCAGTTCGTTCGTTTATATGATACACATTATCACAGTATGGGCCGAGCAGTCAACGCCTCCTCTCGTCAGACTAAAGGCGGGGACGCTACAAACAACAGGGTATCGACGACTATCTTGACCGTCGCCGCAATTTCGGTCACTGTTCTTTGCGGGACGGCATGGTCGAACGCATACACCGATCCTTCTTACTTTGTTGCTGTTGAAGATTTGAAGGTGACGAATCTCGAACAGCGAGTAAAATACCTTGAAACCAAACTCAACGCCTACTTGGCATTTACTTCAGATCCTTTCCTCGCAAACAATGCTCCAGCCACATGTAACAATGAGGTCGAAATCCTTGACATAGCCTGTGAAAAGGGCTCACAGTGTGATATCGACGGCCAAATTGTCTGTCTGGATACCTTCCCCACAGTTGGGTTGTCCAACACAAAGAAGAGTGAGAAGAAGAATTGCATCGTATACGATTTCGGGATTCGCGAATCTCCCGAGTATGGACTGGCCTTCGCCAAGCCAGCCTTTGATTGTGAAGTAGTCGGTTTTGATCCTAGTCCGATCAGTGTGGCCTGGTGGAATGACAAGAAGGAAGAGATTCGAGCAAAATATCCAGGATATTCTTTCCAAGCGGTGGGTGCTGCGGGACATGATGGTAGTCTTGAGCTTCGTGAATATGATTGGGGACAGGTATCAATTATTGAGTTTCCAACTCTTACGGTGGATGTCACACGATGTCGAGACGACGGTCAGTGCAAATATCATAAATATGAGGGTCAGAAATCGTATAGCATCCCAGTAAAGACTTTGTCAACGATCATGAAAGAGCTGGGACACAAACGGATCAACCTAATGAAAATCGATGTAGAAGGTAGCGAGTACACGTTTTTGGAGAAAATGATTGATGACTTGTCATGTCGGCGGGTCGATCAGATTACTATGGAATGGCATCACTACAACTACGACATCCGCTATGGTGTTACAAGTAGCCCACAGCGAAACCTTGTGGTTGCCTTGCTTAGTGAACGGTGTGGCCTAGAGCAGTTCTGGACCTACGATGGCGCCAAGGGATGGCCCTCCAACCAAAAAATGTACACTGAAATGGGTATGACATTGTACTACACCTTGACCTCCTTCAAACGAACCCGATGGGAATTTTGATTGCGCAAGTAGGCCAGTGTACTGCCAAGACTACGCTACTGTCCTTCCTGCGATTGTTCTGAGCCTAATCATCGGTTCATGACAATCCGCAGCAGCCGATGTGTTCAGTACAATCTTTGAAATTATTTGGAGAATCAGAGTATTACGTAAATGCTAGTGCAAAAGAGTCTTTCGCGCAAAGTCATCGATGGACAATATAGTCTTTGCACGAAGCAGAGGCTGTAGTCTGAAACAAATGGGCCACTTGTGTTTCTGCGCTTCATTTTCATTGCATAAGTTTGTACCCGAAATGGTATTAGGACAGCTTGACAAACAAAAAGTCGGTGCTGTGATGCGCATTGCACAACGTTTCAATTCAGGCTCAATATAGGATTCAGCTGCGATCGGTTCTGCACATACGATGTGCTCTTCGACGTTGAGATTCGATTGATGTTTGATCCCTGTTTAGCCCTTTTTCCAGTCCCCAGTGTAAAAGTACGATCAAGAGACACAAGAAGCCTGGCTACAGTGCACAACGTGCCATCACGAATCCTACTGACTTCTATGTTGCGTAGACACAAAGTGATAACGGTAAAGTCAAAAATTACATTCTTTTGCTCCGCGGTCCATTCATAGCAGACATGGCCATGGCGGCGTCCTGTCCGAAGCACTTACGGGCGACGGCCATCGGACCGCCCGCCCGAAGACAGATCTCAGCCATTTCGTCTGCATCAACATCGAATTCATCATCAGAGCTTAGATCAGAGTCGGATTCATCCGAATCATAGGAAGAGTCGTCTTCGCTGTCATATTCAGAGTCATCGCTGGAGTCATCCAAAAACACCGCTTCCTCTGGTTCCATTCGACCATTGGCAACCATGGCAGCCACCTCAAGGGGAAGAGCATGTCCTGGATCTGGAATAGGAAGTGAGTGGGGTTGACGCAAGGTTAATGGAGGTGGGCGTTCTTCGCCTTCTGTAGAAGTGTCTCTGCGTGGCCAATACTCATCTAGGTTCTCTGCCAAGAAATCCATCCAAATACCATGACTTTCTTTCTTAATATAGGAGAGGGGTGAGGCGCCACGACAATCCAATAAGCTCAGAAGATTCTTGTCAGAGTTCAAAATCAGTTTCACTACTTCGAACGACGGCTGTGCTCTCCAACAGGCATCGTGGAGGGGGGTGCGACCATAGTCATCCGTTACTTGCAGTGAGCATCCAGCCTCCAACATGATTTTCAACATCTTGTGATCACCGCGACGGCAAACCATGTGTACCAAAGATTCACCATAATTGTTGCATGGATTGGGAGATAATCCAGCATCCATCAGACGACGAAGCAGACTAGCATCGGAACCTCGAATAGCGAGACTGACGCGAGATCCATAAGACGCTTGCTGAAGGGGAGTAGGGCGGCAATAGTAGCCACCTTCCAAACTCGAGTATTTCTGGATAGAGTATCCACGTTGGCTCAACAAGGAGTCCATGTACGATTGTGGGGATTGTAGATCGGCCTATCGATTCCGGATCAACTTGAGGGTGAGCAAGATACATCTGAGAAAATGACACGCACAACTTCAAAATGACTTACGATGCTACTGCTACCTTCTTTCATGCTCATCGCTTTACGAGACGCATCAGCAGCGGTTTCCCTGCTGGTCGCCGAACGTTCCGAATGGAGACTTGACGTAGTAGGAGCCTTGACGGGTCTTTGCTTGGCACGCCGTGTCTGCCCTACGAAGCGACGAAAGATACGAAATCCAAGCTTTTCCGGCGGCTTGAGTTTTTCAACATCGTCGCCCCGTTGACTAGCAAGAAAAATCTGCTGCAAAGCCAGAGGAATACGTGGGGCGTTCATGTCTTTAGATTACTGTTATTCCTGTTTCTCAGGATACAAATGATGGTTTGAGGAATTATAGAAATGCGATAGTACCCGCTCACACCTCAAAGATGTCACGACAGAGAAAAGAACCTCGACTTCTAGAAGTCAGAAGGTGGCAAATGTACCACAATGGCAAGCTGCAGGCGTCATCATTCCTATATATACTTGTTGAAAAATACTTAAAGCATCTTTGCTGACGTGGTGAGAAAATGGCCACGCATGCAAATTGAACTGACGTGGTAAGGAAATTCTGGCAACAAATTCATTTGATTAAAGCCCTTCGGAGATACTATTCGTTCGTCCGGGATCAAAGACATAGTTTTTTGATTAACACTTGAACTTCGAAGCGAATACAATCAAGTCGTTTCGTTATATTGTTTTCGTGAAACAATTCCCATTCGAAGGCTCAAGGGTCATCGAGTTGGGCCTTTTGACCCTATCGAACTTTACCGTAGAGTTCACTGTAAGACTCGATCTGATTGGTTTCCCAAAGTCGTGTACCGGTACAGTATGTGACATTGACAGTGACAGTGACTATGACGGTGAAAATGATATGATATCGATGTCACAGTCACCACGTTTCACTTGGCACGCGGACATACATACATACATACATACGTACATACATACATACATACATACATACACATTTTTCAATATGTCATAGATATGTATGTATACAATTCACAGTCCAGTCATGGCTCCTGTATCATATATATCTAACTATAACAGTAAGATGTCATATCTATGACTTGCCCTTGCTTCGTCAGGGACAACACGTACGCATGTTAGTCCCACGTGGCATAGCAAATTCACGAAAAAATGAATCTTTTGGCCGTCTCTTAGCAGTTGGATGTCCCCTTTTGTGGACAAGCTTGTTGTGAAATCCATTCGATTATTCTGCCATCTTCGTCTGGACATAAACTAGCCGACAACATGGGAGCTAAAGCCGAAGCATCGACTCTAAAACTGGTGAGAATCACTTGATCGGCGGACGAGTGCTAGAGGAAGCAGTATTTCGCAAGATGCCTAAAGCTTCAATGCCCTGTCTAAATTGTTCTGTGGCACATCACTCATTTGACTTATTCTTCCTCTTTGTGTATGACATCCAGGCCACACTGGTCATCCTTTGGTATGCAGGAAATACGTTTTACAATGTCTACAACAAGACGGCATTGAACATGATGAACGCCAATTGGACCATCGCTTCGGCACAATTGTTGGTCGGTGTTGCTATTTCTGTCGTTATGTGGGCAACTGGAATCCGCAAAATGCCCAATCTGACCACAAGTGACTGGATGGCATGCATGCCCATCGGATTCTTTGCAAGTATGGCCCATTGTGGTACAGTCCTTGCTTCTGCTGTTGGTGCAGTTTCCTTTGCACAGATTGTCAAGGCATGCGAACCGGTATTTGCAGCTGTGGTCGGATTGATGGTACCCCCCATGGACGTGAAGCCCTTCCTGGCCTATCTCATGTTGATTCCAATTGTTGGAGGGGTGGGGATTGCATGCATCAAAGAGGGCAAAGGAGTCGAAATCAACTACCAAGCCTTCCTCTATGCCTCTCTCGCTAATGCGGCAGCCGCACTGAAGGGCAAACTCGGATCGAGTGTCACCAAGAGTCTCGAGTCTGACGCCTCCAAGAACATGGACGCAGCGAACGTATATGCCGTCATGAACATTATCTCGTTCGTATTTACCATTCCATTTGTGGTGTTTACGGAAATGTCTACTCTTGGGGATACATGGAAAGTAGCGTCGGCCACTCATGGGTCGACCGAAGTTCTGAAGAATATCATCATTTCGGGAGCCTTTTTCTTGTTTTACAACGAAACGGCATTTGCTTTCACCAGGTAAGGCACAGAGGAGCGAATTTTTCTGTTTGACTTCGATTCGTCGCTATGTACTCATTCGTCTCCGTGATCTCTTCAGCCACGTCGGTGCTGTTACGTCAAGTGTATTGAATACGGCCAAGCGAGTCATTATTATTGTAGTATCTGCAATCGTTTTCCAAGAAGCTATGGAACGCAATACTGTGATTGGGTCTGCGATTGCGATTGGAGGAACTTTTGCATACTCTTTGACATCATCATCAAAACCAAAGGCCAAGGTGGCGTAAGGCTCTCTTGAATCCTACATGGCCATTATCTTCCTGACCCGTGTTATCTCCAATTTGCTTGGTCCTTCATTGCCCTCAGGGTAGAATGTATTATAATGCCTATCATACATCATGTGGTTTATTCATTTCCCCCCGTGTCATGCACAGTCGTTGTTGGCAACAGAGACATAAGCTGTGATGTTCTTAGGAAAATTCATGTCGTATTGTACAAGTTGCCCTCTAGGGCGCATCGAAATCTATGGGATGCATGTCATGTTCTGTAGCCGGCCTCCAAAGCGGCGGAACATCAAGAAAACTATCATGACGGCAGTAGCTGTAGGGGGGGTAGCCCCGGAATTGAGATCTCCCCTCATTTAATTCAGTCGAATCCCCCGAATCTTTCTGAAGGCGCGTCTGCAAATTGGTTTTGAGCTGTACAGTACGGTTGTCAGACGATCTTGTCGAGTGTCGTTGAACACAATCTCTCACTGTCAAAAAAAAGAGAAACCTCCCAAACAAGACGGAAACCCTCCTGACTTTTACGCTATTGTGACTTTTCTTCTGACCTCATATAGACCATGATTTTCTCAGCTGTAGCCTCGTTTGGATCACGCACGATGTTGACTCGTGGCGGAATTCGTTCGTTCGCGACATTTCCCGCGCCTCGTCTTTTCGATTACGACACGATCGTAAAGAACTTAAGTGTCGCTGATGCCATTGACAGTGTTGAACAGGCCTTTGGAGCATTGGCCAAGGGAGATGTCGAAGTTCCCATGCCCATGTGAGTAGATGGTATTGCGCAGGTTTGATGGATGTAGATATCAGCGAAGTCTCGCTTGTGGTTTCTCACCGTATATGGCTTCACTTCGTTTGATTTCTAAGGCATATTGGTATCCATGAGACATCCGTTGCGGGACCAGGAGATTGTCACATTAAAGGTTCGTATGATTGAGAGCAGTTTGTTGTTGGTTCCAGAAAGATCACTGTCAAATGCGGTTATTGGATTCGGTTTTGAATCATCGCGTCAGACCTTCCGCTCATCCTTTCTTCCGTTCTGCTTCCTTTCTTTATCACTAACGGTGGATTGCTAACAGGTGGTTATGTCAGTGCCACGCCCACCTTTACTGTCAAATTGGCATGTGTCAGTTTTTACAAGAATGTCGAAAAGAACCTCCCACCTGGATCGGGTATCTTTATCGTTGTGAATGCCGAAACAGGTGCCCCCCTGGGTATCTTTCAAGAAAATCGTGCCATGACGGATATGCGAACAGGTGCCGCGGGGGGTTTGGCAGTCAAATACACAACGCCAAACAGCGATAGTAATGTGATTGGGTTCATAGGATGTGGTGCGATTGCACGGAATATGGCACGAGGTGCAGCCGCAGTCCGACCTACCTTTACGGGTGTTGCGTATGGTTTGGCAGGTGCCGAAGACTTTTGTCGTGATATGGAACAGGAATTAGGCGTCCCCTTTACCGTCGCCTCTTCCGCCGAAGAATTGTGTCAGCAATCGAATATCATCTTTACACAAACAACAGGGTCCCAAACTATCCTCGAAAAGGCGTGGGTGAAACCGGGAACGACGATCATCGCCTCTGGAAGTGACCAACCGACGAAACAAGAAATGTAAGAAAAAGCAATCCACAGCCATGAATTGGGCATCCATGACTCGTCCAGACCTATTTGTCGCTAACAGATCCTTCTCAAATTGTACCTTGGTCCACCAGTCCGAATGATCTCCTAAAGGCATCAAAATATATTGCCGATCTCGTCAAGCAAACCTCCAAGGTGGGAGAACTTCGTGGACCCATTCAGGCTGGTATGATGACTGTGGACGATGTCTATTGTGAACTAGGGGAACTTGTCAATGGCAAGCCAGGAAGAGAGAACGATGAAGAAATTATTGTTGTTGATTTAACCGGTACAGGTGCACAAGATGCTGCAATTGGTCAAGTTGCATGGGATAAACTCAGCCAACTCTAGACGTGATTTTTGGTCATCCGATCCATCGACTCGAGTAGTGGATTCACAGTCAACGTATATCCTAGTTTCAGAAATAATCGTGCTGCACCATATCATACACATTCAATATCGTTTCTTCCACAATTGTGGTACAGGAGTATTACTTTCGATTTAACTTTTGCCTGTAAAGAGTCTTGCAGCTGCGAACTTTCCAATATTCACTTGAAAGTCTGTGGGGTCACGGACCTTGAGATCGTCCAAAAGTTGAGTGACCCAACCAGACTTTCGTTGACCTTGATTCGTCTTGTAACGATAATCGACTCTTCGACTCATAAAGACTAAGGATTGATCCTTACCGGCACGAGCAAATAGGCCTCGACCATCCCCCTCGGTTCCGACCAGCATAATCTTAAGAGCATCCGGAGGTGTCATATAGACGGTGAGTAATTCTCGAAGTAAGTCCCAATGTTGATGTTGCGTACCGGCCAACATTGATACGCTCCGAAGGGCTTCCACATCCCGAGCTAGGATGACCGCACCGACAGTCGAGACTACCCAATTCTGTAAGAGACGGGCCACCAAAATGTCATAGATTCTCATCGATAGTGCAGTCCAAAAGGCGGACAAGGAAGGTGGTGTCAATGCCGCCTGGACATGGACGAATTGGACCCGAAGACAGTAGCACAAGGATTTGACAGAAGGACTGTTCGGGGCTTCCAACGAGGCACCCGAAGACATGGAATACGGTCCCTGAAAGTGGGAAAAAAGCGCGTGTACACAATGTGAGACAAAACGGAGAGTTGGGGGGAAGCAGTAGAATGAAACACAATCATAGTACGTACACCAGTGGATGATCCTGCCATTCCAAAGAGGGATTTGGCTCCGCCCAACATGGCTTCACTGCCAGTGACTAAAATCCATTGAATATGGGCACTCAATGTATCTAGAGCACGGAAAATGGTATCCTCTCCACGTTGTTCCAGTTCGGTAAAGAAATCGACTCGGCATTCACGTGCCAAGGCCCGTGCATTGTTGGCACCTATTCCATCTCCACTCATCATTAAGAGTTCCCATACCCGATTCGATTCCTTTTTATTTTCTGCCCACATTTCTCGATCAAAGGATTTGGCAGCGGAATGGATCCGTTCTAATGCGACCCACATGGCGGAATCGACGCCTAAATCATGTGCGGGTTGTTCCTCATCAAAGGGGAGTTGTGGTGCCGAACTGGGTGGATAACTCTTCAGCATTTCCTGTAATGCTTCCATTATCGGGTATAGAAGGGCATGGCCATAAAAGTTACACATTTGTTTGTAAATGGTAACAATAACCCGAGCCGCACCTTCCCCTCCATCTCGACCTTTTCCAAACATAAGACTTGCCCGTGCCAAGGAATCTGTCGCATCGATAAGGGGTTGACGCAAGACGGATTGCTTGAGTGGGCCTGTCAAGATATCATTGAAACCAGCACGTTTCAAGGCTTCTCTATCCAACGGTACCAATGGTGCTGTATATTCTTGCAGAATTCCCTTCTCCAATAACGAGGGATCGACACGGACGGGTGCGGGTCGGACCAGGACACATCCTGCCTGGTCGAGGGAGGCACAACATTTGTGATGTAGGAGTCGTATTTCTAAATTGAGATATTCCACTCGATGTAGATTATTGAGGGAGGCTTCCTGAGAGAGAAGAAAGGCCTTGAGGGCTTCGACGGCATTCCGAGCCGCCGGAGTATCCTTGCGTTCCGAATCACGAAGGAGTCGTTCAGCCGCATCTCGCAGTAGTGAAAAGAGTCCCGCTGCCTTTTCATGAATGACGACAAAGGTATCAAGTTTCTTCGCCCCCGCATCAAAGTCAGATGACTTTTGATCGACATTGTCTAATAGACCATGTATCCGAGCTTGTAAGCCCGTACCGGGATCACCAATGACTCGAGTACATAACATCCGCGCCACAGTCAGTGGGATACTTTCTGTTCCTGCCACTTCTTCGGGTGGTGTATCAAAGACGTAGGCAATGAGTTGAAATTCTTGCATACAAACTTCTGAAACTCTATGGAATAAAGTCGATAATTGTGTCCTCGTCGAATCGATACTCTCCTCACGTTCTTGTTCATCTTGAGATTCGAATGATCGGTTGTGATGGGATGTTCCTGGTATACCCGTAGTCTCTCCGTTGGCATTTGTTCCTGTAGGATTCGCAGAACTTCCACCATGGGTACTACGTTCCTTGATGGATTGATCGACAAAGAGTTCGGGGAACTGGGTCGTCACGACCATATCGACGTAGCGTTGATGAAGTTTCAATCCCGTATCGAATAGGAGACAAGCATGAGCCAAGTCCCGAAGAGTCTGCCATGGTAGGACACCCTTTTTGGTGGATTTGTTCCCAGTCCCTGTCGTCGCAGTCGAGGCTGGTCCGGTATGGGAAAAGTCATAAGTTCCTCCCTTGGTATATAAGTCTGAAAAGGTATTGAGTAAACGTGCTTCTAATGCCTGAGATGTCCGATGGATTAGATTGGCAGTCAAATCGAACCGTCGTGCCGAGCTAGCATCTGCGGCAGTATCGGTTGTGGCTGCATTCCCTCTGGAACGGACGACTTGTCGTAATTGTCGTAATGCCCGACTTGCCTCTAATGAATTTTCTGGTTTGGTAAAGAGGGGATCCATCCGACATGAATTTTGAGAAATCGCACCACGAATTTCTTCATGGACCTTTAATGGATCTCCAGACAAAGCTTCCTGTTCAGCTAATGATTCTAATAACCACCAACGTCGGATTAAGAATGACGTCGTTTCACAACGTTGACGTTTCCCCTCAGCGAATTCTAATTGATTCCCAATCTGTAATGCCGCACGACCATTAATCCGAAATTGATTTTGAATTTCTTCCTGTCTTTGTAGTGCAAATCTTGCAAATAATTCATGTGCCTCTAATCGGATCTGATAGGCATCTTCTGTCGCCACCAATTCATGTGTCACATCTTGGACCATTTGCGACGTGACATTGACGAGTGTATCACACATCCCCGCCGCCTGTTCCAAAACACTCGAAAGTTTATCTTCCTGTGAAATTCGTGTGCGTATGTGTGTGTGTTGTTGTTGTTGTTGTTGTTGAGGGTATATGTGGAAGGATAATGGAGCGATTATGAGTGAGAAAGAAAGTGAAACAAATGAATACCCGTATGTCCATCTTTCCAAACGTACCTCTGCAACACCTTCACTGAGTTGTTCTAATAATTCTAACATTCCCAATGCATCTTTTGTATAGGGTGAATAGACATATAATTCCAACGCACGTTGCCATCTTGCCAATTGTACTTGAGACGTTTCTTGAACTGTCAATCCGACTAACGGAGTTTGTAAATCTTGTATAATTCTTGGTCCTTCTGTGGCAAGTTTTTGTAATAGAATTGTACGTTCATTTAAACGTTGTTGTCTTGCTAACCAATGTGGATCTGTCTCTAATTGATATTTCCGTAATAAAGAGACATCATTTTGAGCCGATGCCTGTTTCCTCGCACGATGTAAACGGATATCATCTTCTGCTGCACCCAACAAGATACGAAAATTTGGAAATTTCGTCTGTGTATTATTACTTCCAGATTGTCTTGGTAGATAATAGAGTAGAGGTTCCACAAATTGTGGACCACCACCACCACCACCACCACCACTAGCGGCTGCATATCGGTATTCCACAGGTAGGACATCCAACACATTCTCAGCAGTAATGTTGTTACTGAATAATTCAGGTGGGATATGACGTTTATTGTTGGACGACGAAGTGTGTGGCTCACCAGCAGTACCACCACCTGCCATTGGACTGTGAGTTCTTGATTTACTCATGGAATTACTACTACCACCTCTGCGATGGTTGTTGTTACTGCTGCTGCTGTTCGTACCAGCAGTAGTACTAGTCGTTCCAGTCCCACCATTGCCACTACCACTGGAAGTTCGGGAAGAAGATTTCTTGGACGACGATGACGATGATTTGTAATTGTTGTTGTTGCTACTACTCCCAGCACTGGCACTGGCAGCACTCTTCCTTGTATCGGGTGTCGGCATGGGGGACAGTATGGGCAAGATACACCGGACAATGACAGCCCACGAGGTCAACACGTGCCAACTGAAGTGATTAGAACTGAGCCGAACTGAGCCGAACTGAGCCGATAGATGGCAACTGTACT
>Ga0194115_10006462_pt1 | contig 11872 bp, 15 predicted proteins | sample TA2MahsurfametaG_3_FD_148656 | JGI IMG/M metagenome (GOLD analysis project Ga0194115, IMG submission 148656) | Freshwater microbial communities from Lake Tanganyika, Tanzania - TA2015002 Mahale S4 surface | ecosystem: Environmental > Aquatic > Freshwater > Lake | place: Tanzania: Lake... | reverse complement strand
GTTATGAGTCGTTTTGATTTCGTTTTCCAACAGGCGACGACGGAGACAGAAGGAAGGGAAGGGACCTAACGTATCGACTCAACGTATCAAAACTCTCAGAGGGTGTGAATCCCCAAGACAAATGAACCTTTCATCGCCACAAGAAAATAAAGAAGAAACCAATGAGACCTTGTTGTTACCTCACCTGGAGGAATCACCATTAAAGAAGAAAGCAAAGAAAGACGACGATATGGAACGAGAAGGTAAAAAAAGCCGAATGGAGCCTCATGAGGAAATCAGAGACGAGAAACAGAAATATCAAGTGGACTGTATTACTTACTTTGAAGACGCCATAAACACCGATGGAAGCTACAAATTCTTTCGTGACGAGATCAAACAAGGTCTCCTCAGACTAATCCTATCACTGCCTGACGTCAAGACCTTACTCGAAGGGACAGTTAATTCATTCTACGATGAGGCTCGGAACAAATGGAGCCAAAATGATGACGAACTAATGTGTTTCTTTATCAGAAACATCATGGGTTGCGATCGGTATGCAGTCCTTGAGGACTACAAGGAATGGAAGACGATTTTTGGTTACGATACCCCATCCGATATCATTTCCAATCTCCCCCGTCTGGTGGAGGCAGACTTTAAGATTCAGGACACCAAGCTTTCCCACAAGTATGACCTCAAGAGTTTTTTCAAATCATATTCATGATGTTTTCGGATGGCATTACCGTCCGACAGCGTATGTCGGTCCTTATTTTTGCTTCGTCCAGTCTAGTGGGATGGGCAAAACGAAACTCATGTATGAATACAAGTTGAGATCATCTACGCCAGAGAAGATACCACATACGGCAGAGGAAGGACCTGTAGACCCAGTTACATTTTACTTGGTCCTACCGAAGAACGTGTACCATACTGACCATTCTGTCTTTGATAATTTCTATGACCTTGATACTCCCATCAACCCAAGGACGAACACGAAAGACTCGAACTAAGACTCGAACCCTGTCGACGCGTCTCCAGTCAAGCGTGCAGTCAGGAAAATCTATATGGCATTGGACAAAATGCTGGAAGATCTCCTGACGACGGTAGAAAGGACGAAGGATCGTTGGACGAAGAAGGTTGTAATCATGTTTGACGAGTCACACAACCTTTTACGGACTGAATTCGGTTATGAAGCCTTCCTGTTTCGTTGTGTACGAGTGTGGTTACGTGAAATGGGACGGAAGCAGTATATTGTTGCCGTCTTCACTGGAACTACGTCGAGATTCGATGACTACGTGCTTGAAAGTGACGAAAAATTAAAGCTTCCTTGGTCAGTATCTTCTAGGAATTTCGATTATATTGGATTGACCAGAGGTTACTTTGGTGCCGGTTACAGGAACTATCCACCGTTCTTCCGAAAAATGACTATCGGATCGTACGTGGGAACAACTAAGCCACCACCTGAGGCGGATTAGACTGAATATGATGTTGCTGTCCGTTATGGCCGTCCCGTATTCGCTGCAATGGCCGACGCTGAACCGCCTATACTCGAGCGGAACATGTCTACCATACTTTGTCGAATGTTGTATTCGCCTAGTGGTTGGGGCTATACCCCTACTTCATGGCTCAGTATACTTGGGCCTCGCATCCAACCTGGACAAACGTCTGTCAATGTAGCAGCCAACCTTGTAGCGGTCGGCTATGCCAACTTATGTGGTTACAATACAAAGACCAACGTCCTTCAGTTGGGGTTCTTGCCTGATCCAGTGCCCGCCCGTCTTGCCATGTGTATGATGGATGAAGACTTTGAGTATACAGCCGATTTCTCGAAACAAGTAGGTAAGGGAAGACCCAACAGATGGTGGGCTATGAGATTGACTGACATATTCTCCAGTGGCCTTGTTTCTCCCGACAACGGCAATGTCGGAGAAGTCGTTGTAGCGTTGTACCTACTCTTCTGCGGCGATCTGCTTCGAAAGCGATTCAACAATAAGGACGTACCCGAAAATGGGTACAAACGATTTTCCGTTTGTTTGGATGCTTGGCTGCAGCTGTTGCAGAATGGAGGAAAAGACAGTTGTTTGGTCGATATCGGAGAGTCGAATGTGTCAGTGGGATTCATTCAAGTATGCCAAAATGATCTGCGATCCTACGATCGTTCTTGGACGTCCTTGGCGAATACATCCTTTTTGGAGCATGTCTACAGGTCGGGTGTCACACGTATCCTGCCAGACATATAAACCTGTCACAACTATTCCGAGTCAATCTTCTACCATTCCCAACAACAACATGAACCGGATACGGAACTGCCAACACCATCGTAGCTCTAGAGGTAGTACGAAGCACCTAATTTTAGATAGCGATTTAGGTTGTGGTGGTACAATTTTTTTTTAGAAGTTTTCCCGGAACATGACCTTGATCCATAAGGATGCTAGAGTCATTGGGAAAGGAGGCAGAAAAGCTGGCTGCTGGTAGCAGTTTATACTGCTGCTGCCCTATGAGTGATAATGGCAGTCGAATAATCGAGTTCCGCATCATCATCATCATCATCGACAGTTGCCTCATCTGAATCTCTGATGGTAGTAGAAGACCCCTTGACGTAATCCTTTTGCTTTTCTGCCATTTGGGCTAAATCAGTCTTCATGAATTCAACTAATTGTAATAGGGGGACACGTAATGTCTTCTTTGCAACCTGTTTGTCAATATCACCCTTTTCCCAATTCATCTTCAATTGCTTCATCAAATTGCGAGCTAACGTCCGGGTATAGAAATCAGGAATGACATTCGTATATTCATCCTCTACGAGAATACCCGAATCGACTTGACGTTGAATATCGGCAACCATTTCCGAAGCAAGTTGACTGGCACGACGGGTACCATCGAAGGTACCATCTAAACAGGATGCAAAGGCTGTGTTGTACGTAATGACATTCGGTAGGACAAGTCGGGATTTCATCCGTTTCATCCATTCCATAGCAAGATCAGATCGTTTCGCTTCAACGGAAACACAAGATGCGACTGCCGTCGTATAGGTTACGATGGAGGGTTCGATACCACTTTGAAGCATCCCAATAATGATACCCTCACATGCCATAGTATTCCCCTGTTTCGCTAAACGTTTCAATGCAATATTAAAGGTAATCAAATTCCCCTCCGTATCATGTGTTTCCTTCATGGCTTCAAGAACCTTGATGGTCAAGTCTTCTTCACCACAAACTTCACAGACATTCATTACTGTATTAAAAACACGCAAGGATGGCTTTTCGGCTCGGCCCTGTTTAGCGAATTCCACCTATACGCATGGAGGGGGAGGGAGTGTGTGTGTGATCAGAAGTTTCAATATAGAGAAGGCGTCTAGGACAAATGATACAACATCATCACCCCAGGGGAGGCGGAGGAATAACTTACCCAATCAAGAAGGACTGAAGCTGCCTTTCGACTCTTTTGGGCCTTGGAACATACGGTGACGACATTCCTCCATACACCAGGCGATGGGATAAGACCACGTTCTAACATGAGTTCCAAAAGTTTGACAGCCAATTGCCATGCCGAATCTTGTGAGGCACGGAAGATAGCCTCCCGATGTAGGACTGTACTCGCTCTTTGGACGGCAGGAGAATGGGTTGAGACTAAAGCATCCCCACGATCAGGATCACATCCCTTGGCCATACGAGCAGCTGTCAAAAATCGTAATCCCAATCCAATATTATTCAATCGTTCAGCAGCAATAACACCTGAAGCTAGAAGGGCCCGGCCATCGACTGTCGACGCGATATTCTCAAGGACATAACCAGCAGCCTTCGCATATGCCAGAACGGTCATGACCTTTTCAGCATCTTGTTCCATGTTGTTGTTGTTAAAATTGTTTTTGTTCTTCTTCGTTGTCGTTACACATGCCGATGCGACTTCGGCGAAGACATTCAAATTGGGGGTCAATGCCTTCTCGACGACCATATCTCGTAAACTCTGAAGTGCATCATCAATCGATCGTGACTTAGCCATCGAAATCGTCATCCTAGCATAGATATCTTCTTGTAGGGATAATGGTGAGGGGGAATTCTCATACGCTGCAAGCATTGCCAGGGCCGTATCGATCCCGCCAAATCCTTCATGGGTCGAATCAGGACTATCATCTAGACAGTTTCGTAAACAAAAGTTGGCCGTATCGACAGGGATCTCATATCCCTCTTCTGCCATGAGTTCCATAATCCGTCTAGCCGATTCGGCAGCACGTGCACCATGAAGTCGATCTTCCATACATGCCTTTAGGACAGCTGAATAAACATCAATAGGGATTGATCGACCTTCGGTCGAATACATTCCATGAGAATGGACCATCTTTCGAAGTAGTCTCGTCGCTGCCTTCCAATGAAGTTTCTCTGATTTCGCCAATGTTTCCTTTATCAGATCCTTAAATGCAAAATCTGGATCCGACACATCTTGAAAGTAGATCCCTCTTTTCGTCATCGCCTGTTTTTTTTTAAAGACCGACCAGGAACATGGTGAGAGTCATTCCGAAAGTAGGATAATCATCAGCACGAGATCACTTCTTCTTACCTCGGCTGGATCATCGCTGTCGATGATTCGTGTATCTACTGTAGGAGGACTATGGACTACTGCTTCTTTAGTTGCAGTCCGTTTCATCCCCAAAGTAGCTAGTCGTAGTCGATCTCTCATGGCGGATAGTGTCCCACTTGTATCTAATGACCGACTTTCTAATTCCTTTCGAGCTTCTCGAAAACGAAGTTTGGAAATCACCTCATTCGTTAAGCAACCACTCTGTTCCACCGTCACTTCGGTTGTTGTTTCGGCTGTTTCCGTCATCGTAGATTTCAGAACGATCATCGAATTCCGCGACGACGACGACGTCTGTTGTCGAGAAGGAACAAATGCCTCGATGGAGGAAGACGATTGATACACTATCGTGAGCCAAAGGCTCAGAAGCGATGAAGCATGATATTTCATGGTAGCTGATGATTCGGGATCAACCAAACAGTTAGCACTTGTCGTTGTTAACCTGTGGAGTACTTGCTGAAAGTCTTATGCGATTGTAGCTATCCCTCTTGAGTCGATGGCTTGGATTTTTCCAGAGGAGAATTGCCTCACCTTACATACGGATTTGCTCGGTCTGACTTGTCGAAAGAGCATCATTCCGCATGCTTGCGTGGGGGAATAGATGATGATGATGATGCCACCAACACACAACTTGCTTCGCTTTTCCGTGTGTTCAGAAAAGAGAACTCAGAATGCTGACGACGTGGTTTGCAAACCGCGCAGCGAAGCTACCTATGTACCTGAGGTATTATTCGTACTTACAGCTATATCTCACTGACGTGTGTCTCCAATGCCTCTTGAACTGGTGGAAACGTTATTTCTGCTCTCGCGCGCCAGTCACGCGAGGGATCGACTCTTGACCAACGTCATAGTTCGCCGAATGGGACAAGATACAGTAGACATTGCCACAGACTCAAAGTCAGTGCAGTATTGGGACGAAGCAAAGCTAACGGGAGTACGAAGTCCAGAAAAAGGATGGACTCCACCTCCCGTTGTCGCGGTGACGAAAGATGCAGGTGCTGCAGAGGAGAACGAGAATTTATACCCTACCAACATGCTGCGGAGTAACGGACGAGAGTAGATTATAGTAGCCCCAAGGACAGGAATGAAGGAGTCAAGATCTTTCGTTTTATATTTCCCCGTTGCTCCTTCTCCCCCATCCCCTCTATGTTTCGGATTGGAAGGATGTCCATATCAAGAAAATAAAGCAGTGAGTATCAACCTTTCGTTGTCACAGTCAAATAATGGTCGCATCAAACTTTCGGACGAAAGGACTGTCGATGATGTTCGTCGAGTGGTGACCCCACCTCTCTCTCCCGACTACTACATCAATCCCCTCAGAAATCCGGATCCCTGGTTGGGGCTTAATGAAACGACCCGCCTTGGTCAAGGGTTACAAAAAACGAAAGAATTTGTTCTTCCCACACATCTTTTTTCGATTGCGGTACGCCATGTATGGTAGGGGGGAGGGGTCGCCATCTCCAAAATCGCCTCGGGGGTTACCTGTCACGGAGACACTACACATAGTCATGCTGAAAGGCACATAAACTTAGATACACACAACAGGCTTTCTTAACAGGTAGCAACGGAACTGGCGAAAGGCGGATGTCGCCGTCTCAAGAAAGAATCTTGAGTCCACAAGGTTCAGAACCAAGACAAAAGTCATCCGCAATAATGAAAATAATACTCCTCTTCAACCCAATCAAGTTTACCGAGGAAGGATACATGGCTCAAGCAATCTCTCTCTACCAACAAAAGAGCAGCTCAATATTCAAATACGAATCCAAAAGGCGCCTCCGTGGATGGAACTGGACCCGTCGTCGGCTTCACTGGTGGCAATGTGTATTGAAAGGGTATCAACGTAGGTTGGACAGGAGTAGGCGACGGAGGAAAAATTGCAGTTCCCTTTGTAGGAGGGAAGGTAGGTGTATCGGTAGACGGTGGAATGGCAGGTGGTAGAGCAGGTGCCGTGCTAGGTGGTTGAACAGGTGCCTTGCTAGACGGCATAGTAGTTGGCTTTGGAGGAGGCAAAGTAGGTACCGTGGTAGTAGGAGGCATTGCAGGTGGCATGGTCGGAGGCACAATGGGCACCTTGGAAGGAGCGTGGGGTAGAGTAGGTACCTTGGTAGGAATAGGAGGTAGAATAGACACCTTGTGGGAGTGGGAGGTAGAATAGGCGCCGGAGCAGGAGGTAGAATAGGCGCCTTGGTAGGAGTAGAGGGTAGAGTAGGCACCTTAGTAGGAACAGGGGGTAGAATGGGCACCTTAGTAGGAGTGGGCACCTTAGTAGGAGTGGGCACCTTAGTAGGAGTAGGCACCTTGGTAGTAGCAGGGGGTAGCATAGGCGCCAGAGTCGGTACCTGAGTCGGCGGAAGAGTAGGTACCTGAGTCGGCGGAAGAGTAGGTACCTGAGTCGGCTGTAGAGTAGGTGTCGGAGTTGGGGAAAGAGTAGGTGCCTTAGTAGGAGGTTTGGTAGGTTCACAAGTAACACCATTCAAGGTGCTTCGATATGGCAAATCCAACAAGGTACCGGAGTGACAACAATCAAACTGGTGAAATGGATGGCATCCATCAAGTGAGAGTGAATTCATACTACCTCACGAGAGCAATGTGATATCAACAAACATAGGAAACAGACACACGTACCACAGCGATGACTCGAACGTTGGTGATGTCGTTCCTCTTCTCAAGACCCTTCACGATCCGGTCATTCAATTCGTCATCCAGTATGATTCCATTATCTGACGGACATATACCCTCATCTTTTCCGTCACCAGTCCTGAAACATAAACATAATGATTCGTCAAAACCTAAATCGTTCCGCTGTCTGCAATGACCACTAAAGTACAGGAAGACGACATCTCCCGATTTTGTATCGGCTACCAGCTTCTTTATGGCAGACTCTATCCCGGCCTTCGTTGGCTGTTCGGCGGCGTCTATTCCGCCATCATCTTTCATGATATCAGGGGAAAAGCCGTTTACCTTGAGGTATGTATTGTTAGGAATCGCAACAGCCAGGTCAGGAGTGCACGAGCATATGGCTACCACCGTTTTGATGGTCGATTCCGGCATGAGACTATGCTTAGTTTTCAACTTACCATGTTGTTCACGTTGTTGTGAGGTTGTGAGGTGCTTTATCCTAGATGGAGAAAAAAAACCCAACTACGTTGGTGGCGAAACCGACGGAATCAAGACAACAAGATTTCATGTAAAGCTTACCAACACCCTATCTGTACCCGTGTAGTCGACCTGCCACCCGGCGCGGGTTTAAGGTCAAACTTACGCTCGGGGTCATTGAACTCTCTGTTCGAAGACAATTGAGGTGTTTCTTCGACACACTTCCCTTCATGCTCGAAATCGTATTTGCACAGTTCCTCCTGCGCCTTCTTCAAGATTTCTTCAAAAGTCGCATCCCTATGGTGGATCAGGTAATCCAAAAACCAGTAAGTAAAGTAAGACTGCCGTCTAGGAACAATAAGAATGGAATTAATATGTTTGAGATCACATAGTCAATGAGAAGAAGTCCATGAAACGAAGTCCAAATTCTTCACCTACGGAATTCTATTGGAACCACTGCACCAGTCCCATTACGTCTCGTCGCACCTTAACCTTTCACTCATTTGCACGCACATCCACTCAACAGTACTTACGGACCGCAGATACCCTCAGCGCCAGACCATGCGAGCTCACTGTCACAACATTTAGAGACCGAGAAGCAGATAATATCCACCTTTGGAGGATTCACAGTTGGTGGGTCCACCCCAGCGACATGGACCGACAACGACGACCAGAATACCACCGCCACCAATGACGACGACAACAACAACCTTGCCGCAGTCTAAACAAATAGAAACATGTAAGGCTTCATACTGATCTTAGAGTCAGTATTGATATGGATATGGCAACTAGCTGCAGTGTTCCTTTCAGAGGTCAACAAATATCGTTCGTGGAATGGTCGTTATGTGTGTACAGTATGTATGCATGAACGGAAGTGGACTGTTTGATCGAAGGAGTCCTCACCTGTCCCTTTTCTCGTATCCCCCCCCACCCACCACGACTATCACCACGACTATCACCAACAACATCACGCGAAGCAATGGGAAGTCAAGATGAAACCACACTTGAGAAGAACAGGATCGTGTTTGACATTGAGTAAAATGGTCGAATGAAGACGATGAAAGAGACGGAGGGCGGTGAGAGGCGAAATTCAGCAACATGTCGGTGATTTGGGCGACATGATGCTTAAAAAATGACAACCGTTCTTCCAATACCATCGTCAACCTCCCCCCAAGTGAGCTGGTGAAGAGACAAGAATTTCAAAAGTCGGGTCATCATGATGATAAAAAAATGACAACCGTTCTTCCAATACCATCGTCAACCTCCCCCCAAGTGAGCTGGTGAAGAGACAAGAATTTCAAAAGTCGGGTCATCATGTTCGACGTGATATTCTTGAAGATTGTAGCGTCAATCATGGAGAAAGTTTTTTGTCTCCTTTTTTAGCCTTTCTTCTCACAAATAAATGAAATCAAATGATGAAATGAAGCAGTCCAGATAGGTGACGACGTCATTTTGAGGCTTGACGAGGAAGAGTCTCCAAGAGGTTCGTCTTCCCGATGGTGAAATTCCTAGTACCCGAGAAATGTTGTGCCTACTATAAATGACTCTACAAGGTAAAATATTTTCCAGAATTTGTCCTCATGGTCGCTATCTTTGAATGCTTGACAGGGTTTGTTTGTGGTATGTACGTACAGGAACTCCAAAACATTGTTTATCCCTCAGAAAAATTCCACAAATCCTCGGTCGAATTCTGGGTCGGGAACATGGTATCGGTAGAATTCTGGTCTGGAGCCGGAGTAGGTGCTTTGGTCGGTGCCTTGGTAGGTTCACAAGTTTCTTTATTCAATCTACTGTTATGGGGCAAATCCATAATGGAACCAGAGTGACAACAATCAAACTGAATGGATAACATCACATCAAATCGAGTGAGATTGAGTTCTTACTACCTCACGCGGGCAAGGCGATATAATCACATCTAGGAAACGGATATACGTACCATAGCGTAGACCCGAACGTTGGTTATGTCGTTCCTCTTCTCAAGATCCTTCAAGATCCACTCATTCAATTGATCGTCCAGAATCAGTCCATTATCTGACGGACATATACCCTGATCATGTGTTTCGTCGCCACCTTCGGATGCCGTCTCCACTTCACAATGGCCAGCAAAGAACAGGAAGATGACATCTCCCGATTGAGTATCGGCGACTAGCTTCTTTATAGCAGCCTCTATCCCGGCCTTCGTTGGTTGCTTCGCGGCGTCGGTTCCGTCATCTTTCATGATATCAGGGGTAAAGCCCTTTTTCTTGAGGTATTCATTCTAAAAGTTGCAACAGGTGAGAAGTGCACAAGAATCTGGTCAACACCGTTCGGATGGTAGAGTCCAGCATGAGAGACATTTGGGTTTTCAACTTACCACTGTGTCCACGTCAGTGTGTGGCTGCCCACACTGGAGCCAGGAAAAAGCAAAATATATGTTGGTGGCGAAAGCGACTGGATCAAGGCACAACAAGTTTTCATGTAAAGCTTACCAACGCCCTATCTGTATCCGTATAGTCGACACCGATTAACAGGGCACGCTTCCTGCCACCCGGCGTGGGTTCGAGGTCAAACTTGCGGCTGGGGTCGTTCAAAGCTCTGTTCGAAGACAATTGAGGTGTTTGATCGACACACTTCCCTGTAGTAGGATCCCTCAAATCGTATTTGCACAGTTCCTGCTGCGTCTTCCTCAAGATTTCTTCAAGAGTCACTCCATCAGAGTTGTTCTTGGTCAGGGGCTCCAAAAACCAATGAGTAAAGTAACCTTGTGCCCTATCAACAACAACAATAGAATCCACTTGTTTGAGATCACGTAGTCAACGAGAAGAAGTCCATGAAACGAAGTTCAAATTCTTCGCCTACGGAATTCCATAGGAACCAGTGCACAAGTCCCATTACGTCTCATCGCACCTTAACCTTTCATTCATTTACACGCGCATCCATTCAACGGTACTTACGGAGTGCATCGTCTGCCCCCAAATGCGATCTCACAACATTTAGCGGCCGAGAAGCAGACAATGTCCACCTTTGGTGGTGGCTTTGTTGGTGTTAGTGTCGGTGTGGATGTTGGGGTTTCGGTTGCACCAACCACGCGAACCAACGATGATGATGACGATGATGACGACAAAAGGAAGACCATCATTATCATCATCCACACCAACGATGACAATAGATTAGCCGCCTTCGAAAAAAAGAGACAAGACTTCATGATGCTGTTTCCGAATGTCCGAAGAGATTGTGACTTGTTCCTGTGGTGGTTTCTTTCACACACAAGGAAACAAACAACGGGCGAGGAGGGAAGATTCGTTCAGAGTGTGCCATTTGGGATTGGTCAGGAGACATGATCGCAGTAACAAACCAATGAGCATCGAGAGAGACGTTCTAACGAATCAATGAGGCACGCCCGTTCACATGACGATGCATAATGTTGACATTGACGTCGCCAGGTGCGATTGGTCAGGAGACATGATCGCAGTAACAAACCAATGAGCATCGAAAGACACGTTCTAACGAATCAATGAAGCACGCTCGTTCACATGACGATGCATAATGTTGATATTGACGTCGCCAGCAGATTGTCAAACAGTCGGAGAGGAGGAAGAAGATTCTTCCAAAGTGTGTCATTTGCGAAGGCCTTCCCAAAAAACGAGGATCCTTCGCGTCCGGTATCTCGGCAGATTGTCAAAAATAGTGTCAGCACACGTGTGTGTTGTTGAAGCCCTTTATTCAATTATGAGTATAGTTCAATGGAAACTGAGAAGAATTCTGATAGGGGGACAATTCGTTGAATGTGAAGGCGATAAGCCCTTCTCTCCGTGTATCTTTTGGGACCCCATGTAGATGAATGCCTCAGGATCGGTCTCTGGAAAATCGTCGCTGTCAATTAAAGCTTCGTTGGTCAGGAGCGCACTACGGACCCGTACCTATTGTCAGTACGTACGGACCCAGGGTACTTTGACTCACACGTACCATACGTAGGGCATTCGTTGCCCACGACTTACACGACCGCACTATACGATTGCGGCTATACTAGTAATGGCTATATTTCGTCAGCAGACAAACTTCCCAGTTTGAACTCGGCGGATATGGATCATATTTGGATGCCAAAGGAAGACCAGATGAAAATACTCATGTAGCTAAATTAGCTCATAATTCCTTTGTTTGTACGTTTTCATTGTCAATTACGTGTATCCTCGCGATACCACGTAGAGTTATCACCAACACACACACGCACACGTACAAGGCCAGTGAG